>JADEYI010000284.1_pt1 | contig 84435 bp, 106 predicted proteins | sample 8542331 | NCBI WGS metagenome assembly JADEYI01 (sample SAMN16510988, study PRJNA670497) | mine drainage metagenome | isolation source: biofilm near Copperflume 1 | place: Germany: Marsberg coppermine Kilianstollen | collected 2018-02
TGCATGACGCAATCGAGCAATCACCCTTCAGAATCTCTTTAGCCCTGTATCTGTTGAGTCCTCGCCAAGTGAGAAGGTTACAATAGATCTACACCGAGGTATTTGCAGATCACTGACCAAAGAATCCAGTCACAGTACATGTCACAAAAATGTGTAAGGCCTCTGAATATACCCTGTCAACAGCAGTAATATGTAAGCGCTTCAACATGAGCAAGAAAGGTGGAAATACACAAGCGTCCAAGTCCCAGCAAAAAACAGTCCTGACCTGACCTGATCCAAAAGCCTGACCTGACCAAAAAGGACAGCAAACTTAAGAGACCAAACACTTGAGCACAGGTGCACCCTGAGCCTATTATGCTGGCTTCTGTGGCTTGAAAATTGCACTTCTCCACATCCAGAGATACCGATAATTATACATATTACCGTGGATCCTGCACGTACCAGCAAAAATAGATTCGCCTCAAAAGAGGGTTTTTGTTCTTCAAGCAGCAGCTCAGTAGCAATTTGCTGTCCTACATGTTTGAAGTCCAGACTTTCTGCTGCAGCGGATGCATTTGCTGCCACCCCTGCTCCCTCACAAATTCTTGAAAGACTAGATTGCGCACGTCTTGGGACATTTCGGTGACGCCACTTTCTTCGTCAAACCACCCCTTGGAAGAAATGCATATGGCCGGAATTGTGGAGCACCCCAGAACTAGAAACTCCAGCAAAAACCGGTGCTGGCTAATGCATCGGCCAGGCTCTTTTTCTGGCACTGGGCAAAGGATTTAGGCTGGGAATATACTCGAAACTTTTTGAGCACTCCCTGCCACTTGCCAGACGATCCCGACGGATACTGTCTTGGAATACGTGTTCCAAGGCTGGGAACACTTCCTACTTTGCCTCTTTTCTTTTCTGCTGCTTTAATGGTGACTTATCAGGAACATACAGCCCCTAGAACACCCTTGCTTGCTGACAGGCTCATTAGGGCACTGCAAAACACAACCTCCCGTCCCACACTTTGAACTCCCAAGGGAGATGCTGCTCACTGGCTGCTCCTGGAGGCTGCACTGTGCGTGCCAGCATATGAAGTCGATATGGCACAGGCACTTCCTGTTATGCTGTGAGCTCAAGCACGAGCCATATAGTTGGAAGCACCCAGAGATGTCCGACAAGCTGGTTTCTGGAAACCACCAAGCTCATGTGCTGTCGTCGCAGCATCTGCTCGAGGCACTCCAATCACGCCAGATGGTAGGGGGCCCACTCACAGTCAACGCATCCAATCATGTTAACACATGCGGCCCCACCATCCTTACTGTGCCGCAAGCACTGACGCTCCTTTAGTCATTTCGTGGGAGTCCACTATGCTGCCAGCCAAGTACATGCAGCTTCCAGGCCCCTTTCCCTCGAGTGCCTCCCGACCAAGGATGCGCAGCAGAGCTCAAGTCAGCCCCTGAGCACCCAGGGGACATGGTCTGCAGGGGCGATCCTTTCACCCTGGGCTGGGGTGGGGTGCATCACAGGGTCCCCTCCCATGTCGGGGGGACTGCCCCCCTCCTTCAGAAACTGGTGACCCGGCCGGTTGCATCGAGAGTGGCCGGGCCGGCTGCGACGGCGGCTGCGGCAGCGGCTGCGGCTGGCGGGACGCCGGGCACAATGCCGCCGCTGAGAACTGTCTTTGCCCTCTCAATGGACCTGCACAGATCAGCTGGCTTCGCATGAGCCACCACTGGCCTGTGCCGATGTACTAGGCTGCCTCTTCTGAGACACTCGCAATTTTCCAAACAGTGCTTTTGTAAGCTGCACCCTTTCATATCCCCGCGACGCATCGGCAGCTTGCCAGGACAGCTCTTTGAAGCACAGGCGACCAGAAAACAGGCTACGCTTTTGTAGCCAGCTGTGCAGTGGGCGGGGGGGCCCTTGGCAGGCGCGTCACGGCCTGATCCAAGAAAGGAATGAAAGCGAGTTGGGCGGGAACAAACAGCAGGACCAATTGCACAGTGCGGCCACTACAGCAGGCTACAACAAGGCCTCTAGACATGCAGCATCCTGAAAGATTATGGGCCACACGGCCTGACTCAAGATAAGGAAGGAAAGGGAGTTGGGCCAGCACAGAAGGCAGGACCATGTGCAAATGTGGCCACCAAAGTTGCCAGGATAAGGCCTTCAAATATACAACAGCTCGATATGTTCATTGGCCACCCCACCACAAGAGAAACCACAACTTTGGGGTCTTCAATATGTGTCACCTGGGGGACAGGCGGGGAGGGGAAGCTGCCGTGAAGCTGGCGACGGAGCCTCCAGAGTTGCTCACATACTGCTCGGGAGCGCGGAAGCGCGGGTCATTGGACTCGAAGCTGGCGCGGCCGTCCGAGGCGGCCACCCGCACGTTGTGCTGCTTCTGAAGTGCCTGCAGTGCCGCCACCTGTGCAGCCAGTCACTCAATGAGTCAGCGCACATTGGCACCTTAGCCTCAGCACATGTGCAGGGGAGCAGGTCAGCATGCAATATCTGGAAGGGTGCACGTAAGGTCACAAGGTCGCCCTGATCAGCACCGTAGCCACGGGCTTTCTAACCACGGGAGATGGGAGATGGGCATGAGGCTGCCATGCTTGACTGCAGGACGAGCAGTCACAGCATGCACAGATCTACGCAAAGCTTTGAGCAAATTCACACCCCAAAGCAGCCATGATGTCGGCTGCATAAAAATACCCTGACAATCAACAATCGCCTGACACATTGACGACGAAGTGTGGGTTTGAACAAAACAGGGGCAGCGCACCTGGTCAGGCAGGAGGCCGGCCTGCACCTGATGCAGGGCCTGGCCGAGGGCGTTGCCGCGGATGGAGCCGAGGGAGTCGTTGGAGGTGTAGCTGTTGTAGCTGTTGGCCGAGCGCAGGTCGCGCGGCCCCATCTCCGGCCCGGAGAACCCGCCTGACAGCCCCGGGATTCCCGCTCCAGCCTGCAGTGCAGCCAGCTGCGCCAAATGAAGCGGTGATCAGGTAGCACTGGTGAAAGGTGCTACACAGACGCTTCCCCCACGCATGCAGCATGCGGCTCACATGATATGCACGCACATGCCGCCTCACATCTGTGCTCCCGGCGCATACAACCCACATGCCATGCATTCACATGTTGCCAGACACTGAGCAAACTGTCATCTGCCTCGACGTTGAGACTGCATGCTTTGGAGTGGCGTCCATCTCAAAACAGAGGCTGGTCCTGGGCATGCAACTCCTCTGGATGGCTATCACGGTTCATTATGTGCAATGGGCCGCGTTAGATAGGAAAAGTCACCTGAGCGGCGAGAATGGCATTGGGGTGTGCGGCCTGGGGGAGCACTCCGGGCAGGACTCCGGGCAGCATTCCGGGCAGCACACTGGGCAGCGAGCCGGGCAGCATTCCGGGCAGGGGACCACCGGAGGGAATGCCTCCAGGAAGCACGCCGGGCAAGGGTGCACCTCCAGGTAGCAGGCCACCTGCCAGCTGCGCCTGGGCCGACAGATGCTGCTGGTGCAGCGCCACTGAGGCGTCCGCCAAAGCCTGCGGGGTTACCAGAAGCGTTCCTGTCAGGGAAACTTATATGGAGGGAAGACTATGAATGCAAATTGCACATTGGGCCTGTAAGTCAGCTTCTGGCAGGCTCACGTGCTGTGCATGCATGATGGCCTTGGAGAAATTGTCACCGTCACACCAGGGTGCCGGACGATACCGTACTGGTCACTCTAATAAACCCCGCAGATAACAATTTTTTTTAACCAACAAGGGTAGTAGCCCAAAATATAAATCCTATGGCGATTTTGAGACCAGATTCGGAAAGGTCTCGACAAGCCCAATACAATGGAGCAGGCCCCTGGAGATAAACATGTCAGGAAGACCCCCAAATGTTGCCTTGGGAAGTTTCCCGCACCGCCGGGGGTGCGGGGTTTAGAGTGACCAGGAGACTGCGTGCATAATCATTTACCTGCTGGGCTGCGAGGTTGTTCGATGCGAGGACCCTGGAGGTTGCCAGGCTGGCGGACAAGTCAACGCCGCCGCTGTTGTTCACGCTGACACCCCCAGTGCTATTGCCCAGGCTGTTGACCAGGACAGACTGCCCGCCGCTGTTGCCGGGATTCGACAGGCTCATTTTTGCGATGTCGGGGATCTGCACAATGACATGCACGAGTGTCAAGAAAAGCACACAGCCGACCAGTGAAGTTGATCGCCCAATGATGCTCTACTTCATACGGCACTGTTCCTCTGCTTCCAGCGCAGCTTTCGGGCTCTTCCGCATCTGCACACGTAGTGCTTCACCCCTGAACATCTCAGATAGTCTAGAAGAAGGCTCAAGCAAACCCAGCTGTCTGAGAACGAAGGTGCCTTGGCCCTCCGCTACAAGGCCTTCCTCTCAAAGGCCAAGGGACCTGGCCGAATCGTAATATGCCATGCTGGATTTGCCTGTGGGAAAGGCAATATGTAGGCATGCATAGTGCAGGCAACCAAACAGGATAAGGAAATACGGCGTACCAGTGCAACCTGGCCGTTGGGCAGCATGACTCCAGCGCCGTTGGGCAGCACGGTTGCAGCATTGGGCATGGGCACAGATGCGATGCCGCTGGGGTAGGGAACTCCGCTGGAAGACCCGCCACTCCTGTTCACGCTGCCCCCCTGCGAATAATACTGGTACCCCTGTAACATATGCTCCTCAAGGCCGCACTGCGCTGGGCGTTGTTAAAATTGACAGCGGCCCTCTTCCCCTCATGGTTCCCATTGAGCAAGTGTGCAAACCCACAGAAATGCTTGCTACTTGGCAAATGCAGAAGAAAACGCAGAGGAAAGTGGCCAACGAGGTAATGGCATGTTGGCCAAGATTCCCATGCCTTGCAGCCTTTTGGTCATTTGCAATGAGAGCTCTCGAATGGGTTGAAAAAGGGAAATAAGGATGGGAGTAGATTTTGGGCTCACCGCTCCGAGTGGCAGTGAGGCGAGCATCGCCTGCACGTTGGCCTGCTGAGCGGGCTTGGCACTCAGCAATGTGAGCAGCCCTCGGATGCTCGCCTCGTGCCGTGCCGTCAACTCCCGCCGCATCGCCTCCGCGCTCTGCGGCAGAACGCGCACATGTCAGCACTGAGTCAGCCGCAGCGTGCTATCCAGCTGATTTAGCCGGGCCTGCAAGCCTGCGAAAACTTGCGCGGAAAACTTGCGCTGGAAGGTTTTGAAGAGCAGCCCTTGCCCAACGCTAAGATGTTGGAGAGCACGCGCTGCAGTGCGGGATTCAGAGTATGATGGCACCTATTTCAAGGGTGCAGAAAGCAAACGGAGCGATGTTCAAACCAGGATGCTGTTACTGGACCCACCGTGTGTTCAGTGTCAAACTCGGCCTCGATCTCCAGGAACGTGGCCGTGCTGATGGTGACATCGCGCAGCCTGATCTTGGCTTTGTAGTTCAGGAAGGAGCCCGGGAAGGGATTTGTGTTCAGCGGGTGAGAGATGACTCGCCATTTTCTGCGCATGCACACACATCCTTGCTTAGCGATGGCTCTTCCTGTCATATTCATTCTGAGACGCTTGCAGCAAGATCCTCCATCACCAAAAGTGCCCAGTGAGGAACACCGTAGAGTCCCAGCAAAGGGGGTAAAGGAGACTCACATTGTTCGGTGGTCGTCATCCAGACCGTCCAGCTGCTCCACAAAACCCATTTCGCCAAAGCACACGCGGCGCAGCGCGCCAAGTTGCCCTTCAATGCTGCCAGGCTGCACCAGAACAAACATCACCTTGAGTGCACAACCCATTGAACCCCGGCAGACAACACTGAATAATGACGCATTATGTCACTAAATGAAATAATATTTACGAGGCTACGAGATGCAAAAAGCTTGCAAGGACAAGCAGCTGAAAAGGCTGAGTCAGGATCAAGCTCGTTGTTGAAGGGTTCTTGGGACAACGAAACAAAGCAGAACACCAGCAAACGCTGCGCATGATGTCAATCATTGAAACACAATCAGCTCTCGCGGAGAAAAGCTCTGAATGGCAGCCTCCACCCAGCCCATGACCGCCAAACGCTGTCCTGTGGCCGACCCAAGTCAAAGTGGAGGCATGCATCTCCCAAAACGAGCGCTCTACCGCCTAACCTATACATTGCACTCGAGCGCCAACAAGGTGGCAGCCCCTTGGACACGGCAATTAGAACGTTCGAGAGTGTACTGTATGCCCCAAAGATGTACATCCTGACCTCACTGGGGTGATAATAGAGCCCGCCGCACTCGCAAAGGTCCTTGAAGAGGCAGATTTGGGCCACAAAGAAAGGTGTGCTCACCAGCAAGGTTGATGAGATGCGTTCGAGCCCGACCGGTGCCATCCAATCTGACACCGTCCCAAAGCCGCGCACGATCTTCCAGACCTCTGCAACCGGTGCTGGAACCACGCCACTCACGCGCACACTGACATGCGCCAGAGGCGGCAGAGTTTGGTGGGGCAGCATCGCCCGCCGGCCGCACTTGCCTCACTGCCTGCTGCGATGCTCCTGATAAACTTCTCAAGCAGCACCCACCCCTTCCAAGCCCCTTAGAATGGCTGCCAAGGAGGCTGTGCGACTGCAAGTTTACCCCTTCCAAGAGGTATCCATAGTGGGCATGTGCACTCAACAGTCAATGCTCACTTTGATGAAAAAGTGCAACACAATCTTCTTCCTGAGCAGTTCGCCGGACCTCCCGGTTTGACATGCAGCGGCGGCCTCAGCACAGTTGTTGCCTCCCCTCAGCGAAAAACAATGTTCCGTAATATCGAGACAGGCGGTCACCGTTTTTCTGGCCTCCCAGCTGGACCGTTCTAAAGAGGCGTCCGCGTCAGAATGCGCTTTGTGCACTTTTTGGGATGCGCAGAAGACGTGTGAAGCTTTCGTGGGAAAGACAGCATGAGCAGTCAGACAGTATCATGTTTCGCTACATCGGCACAGAAGGCGTACACCATCCACACTTGCAAGGGTTTCTTGAGCATCACTGCTTCATTTGGCGCCTTCCCTCACAATCGCTCCAGAGCTTGGACTAATTTCGGGCATTCAAGTCAACAGTGTTGCAGGATGCAAGTGCCAACTCCGTCTAACGGCTAACCAGATCAAACTTGATCAAATTTGGGATTTCTTTCCAGTTCAATTCGCAGCTTTTCAACTCCTTCTCCAGTCCGACTTAGCTTGCCTCACTCCTTGCTATCCTGTTTTAACCCACAGAAGCCAGGATCATTTCAATTTTGCATGATCCGATCTGCAAAGCCGCAATGGTGCCTTGAGAACGTGATCTGAGCTGCCTGTACAGCCAGCTAGGAAATTTGAGGCACAGGACCATGCACTTGGCTACATCTAGTTCACTCAATCTGTCTGACACTTGAAAGACACCAGTCCAAGCTGCAGCCGAGCTGTGAATGCGTATTGCATGCGCATCATGCAACGCAGGCAGGCTAGCCTAGCAGTTCTAGTGTTTCAAACAAGTTGCTTGTACTGCTTGCAAATAGTGCCAGTCCATGCCAAGTCAGTCCTGCTACAGTAACTCTGCTAAATATGTGGAGTCCACGGTGTGAACACCAACAGGGCCTTACATTCCAATAAACTTTTGAGGACCAGAAAAGACAAACGGGCTCACCGTGTTGGCCAATGTCAATCACTCGGTTGTGTGGATTTTCAATGTTTGCTCCCCACGGGCCGTATACTGCGAGAAGTACAGTAAGCTCACATGGTCAATCCTCTGCTAGCACTGCCTGGCATGCATAAGGGTTGCAAAACTGGCAACTTGGTTGAACCCGCCATGTGTCTTTAAAGCAAGGGTGTTGCTGGGACATGCGTCACATGGGCAATCCATGACACTGTAAGAAACCGTCCCAGCTTCAAAAGTTGTCAGATGAAGGGCCCAAGTTTCGTCTGTGACTGGGCATTTCTGGCTCTGGCCTCTAGATCTGAGGAGCACATGTGGGTTGACCTTGCCAAAGTGCCCGCATATTACTCTTATTATTCTTGGTATTATCTTTCCCTTGTTGGCCTATCCAAATCCAAGCAAGACCCAATCAACCGTGGGCACGGTGCTCAGTACTTAGCCGGGGCCTGCAGATTGTAATTGATAAAGGCTATGATAATTAATCCCTGATCCACTCACCAGGGCGGGTGAAATCGTACCCATGGGTGTCCAGGTCAAAGCTCAGCTGCCCAATGGGCTTCCCATCTGCCTGCTGCAGCTTGACGCACCCCTTTGTTCCTGTGGAAGCATCCAGCTTCTGTTGCCCCATCCCTGCATGCATGCAAACACAGCTGCTCTTACTCATTCACTCATTACGCGCTGTTTTTGCTAGGAGGCAAGGTGCATCTGCAGACAAGCTACAGATCAAGGCTGCCAGAATTCAAATCCTTGCTGGACTCGCCAGATCCAAGCAAGACCCAATCAACCTTGGCCACTGGGGCTCAGTCTTTACACCGCTTACCGCCAGCCGGGGCGGCTCTTCCTGCTGCCGTGCAATGCAATGAACATGCTTGCACTGGTCCTTCACTGAGCTGTTGAACTTCTGGTGAGGTACAGCATTCGAAAGCATGTCAATGGCGCAAAATGCAAGCCAGTGGTGGCTGTAATCCACCACTGGCGGCTCCTACCAGTGGTGGCTTGCAGAAGTAGTCTGATACGCTGCCAACTTGGCAGAGTTGTACTTGAGCTTAAAATGGAGAGAGTCAACGTGTGGGTGCAAACTGAGTAGACTACCTGTCTCGACCTTCGTGAAGGTCTTGCGTCGCCGGATATAATATACGGCTGAAGACCCATAGACAAAGACGGCGTGAAGAATACTTACTCTTCTTCAAACCTTGTTGGCAAGATACATGGATTCTATGCAGAGCAACAGTCCAGGAGTGCTCACCGATCAGTGTATGACCTGCAACGGCAGCCTTGTCATAGACAGCAGCAAAGAGCTCGCGGCACTCGTCGAAGCTGAAGCCTGTCGTGCTGTGAGTGCCTGGCCAAAGTGCTGCACGCCCAGGGTCCTGCACGGCACAAGACCATCTTTCAGTGATACTTCAGCCTCGATCTGCATAGATCATAATTTACTTTTGCTCTTAAAAAAGGGAGGGAGGAAGAGAGAGAGAGAGAGAGCGAGTGAGCCTCAGCTCACAAACGAACCATTCCAAGAGACCGCTAAGCCTGTCTCGAGAAAAGTGCTGCACTTGCGACCTGATGCGTGTCAGCCGTATGCTTGCAAGATCTCACGGAATACAGATCAAAGACAAAGCTCAGGCACCTTCAGCGGCCCTGTGTGGAACCTGGCGTAGCCGATTTGGAAGATTGCGTATGGCTGCCGTCCCCGAACGCCCTGCTCGCTTGCGAAATCTGCGTGCAGCCCCGACACAGTCACCCGGTCCATCCTGAGGCTTTCCATTGACAATGAACATTCTCGAGATCCTTCCATGCGATCCTTTTGGAGGTGAGCAAATGTTTCGGTGCTTTGACGGGAGAATTGGTATGACTCATGAATTGAATGCAGTCAAGAGAGGTGGCATGCTCCATGCGTTCATGACAGACGGCGAACCCAGGAGCCCCCAACTCCCAATCTTCTCTGATCAGTGTGTACTGTGCTCTGCCATGGCTCAGATTTACACTGAACCTGCCGGAATTCTGGGTCTGCCTCTGTCTAAACCACTCGCTTACATGCAATAGACATGAACTGCACAGGTCTGACGTCGTCACATGATTGCATAATAGAACCGGACATCCACCAAACACATTCATCTTGGCATACCTTGGGTAACATGCCGAAACGGTTCAAGTGAAGTGCGACGGCACATGTTGAGCCACAGACAGGGAACTGTGCACAAGCAGTCCAACACCATTTTTCAGCCAAGGCATCAGTCATCAGCAACACAAGGATCATAAGAATCATCAGTAGTTTACAGCAACCACAAATGCTGAATTTTATAACCTGCAAGGGCACAGGGATTTTATGCACACGCCGCCAAGCTGCTGATCAGCTCCCAAGCTGAACTTGACTAGATCCTCCCAAAATATCCAATCTTGAAGGCCATAGAAACTCATAAACTATGTGCATCTCAAAGGCTTGCTGCGTCTTGGCTTGGCTTGCATCAATTGTTGCTTGCGTCTCCTGACGGCGGCAGATGCATTGGCGCTAAGAAAGGTGCACAGGCTGTTGATACTTGTCATGATGATAATCTCAATGATGCCATCACATCATGTGTCTGCCGTTTGTTCAGGAGGTGTCCACAACAAGCTCGGGGGCTCCTGCACAGGGGTCGGCCTTCGCCACTGCTATGACCCGCTCCGTCCTGCTGAGAACTTCCACCTGCAGCACAGCAGATGACTCATGATGACTGCTCTCAGGAATCGCAGGCTGTGACACAGCGAAATGCAGAGACGTCTGCACAGTGCAGTTAATTCCAATGATATATCCCCTGCAGCACGCATACTATGAAAGCCCTGCCCTGCACAAGTTCTACAGGCGCGCAGGATGCACTTAAGCTGACTCCGCTGTTGGAAAGGTCTGAAATTCTGGCCGCATGGACAACAAGAGCTAGTCACATTCCCCTAAAGAATGGGGCGGCACTATGTTGCCTCTCTCTCCCGGTTCTCAGCACTCGAGGGAGGTTGCAATGAGGCTATGTACAAGGAGCTTATACATCAACTTCTGAACAGTCTAGTGTGCACGTGCGCATGCCCAGCTTGCCAGAAGCATACAGCAAGGGTTCAATTCAAAAAGAATGTCACACTGAGCCCTCGTACATGTGCAATGACAAAATGCGATTTTCACGCAGCGGTGAGATCGCGCACCCTGGCCTGGTCGGACAGCTCGCGTTCGCCGGCACAGCGGGTCTCGATGACAAATGTCTTCTCCCACTTGTGGTGCTCCAGGATGGTCGTGTGCCGCTCCTTCTCCACCGGCCGGTCTTCCACCACCGTGTACATGCGCGAGCCGCACACCGGCGCGCTCTCTCCCTCAGAAACCATCACGTATTCCTGCTGCATGGCACATCGAATTTGACTTCAAATTCGAATTTTGGTGCACGGTGCAAGCTGCACACAGGGCCGCTCTCTCCCTCCAACACCATCATGTACTCCTGCTGAACGGCCATGAAACATTACATTTTGATCACCTCGATTATTCTTATCAGTAGACGCTTTTTCTGTCACAGGCAAGGTGCGTCTGCAGACAAGCTGCAGGTGAAGGCTCCCACTGTGTTGTGTATTTCTTAAACAAGCTCATCCTTCAGCTTGCTTCTGCGTGAAACTACTTTCTGCGCAAGGACCCCCAGATTCACCCATGCTGCCAGATTGACCCCTCTGGCCCTGACTTCTCAGGTCCAGTTGATCTGCAAGTAGGATGCTTCTACATGCCCAATGGCCAGGAAAATTGGGCAACCCACTTGCCTGAAAGCACAGTAAAGACAGCTTGCACGGCAGCATCATGCATGCAAGGTCTTGGGCCTGCAGTCTGTACATGACCAGAAGCTGTGCACATTAATATGCAGGCTCTGCCACTCGCTGCACTCCCCTCTGTGAAAACGGACATCAAGCCATTTTCCCTTTTGCGCTTCCATGCATGCTGAGTGACTCACCATGCTTGCCGCAGCCTTGGCCGGGGGTGTGTTGGGCGCATCGACCTCCCCAGTCTCCAGGATCTCAGTGTGCAGCACCTCAACGCCAGTTGGCACCTCCGCGCGAATCGCCGTAGTCACTGAAATCACACATCAGCGCAGAATTAGTCACTGCGCTGCATGATGTTGGCATCTTCAGAGGGGCAGTAACCCGACAGCCAGAGCCTCTGGCTCAGGCTCCACACACTGGTTACACGCAAGCAGCACTGGGCACTTGGAAGTGGGCAATTTGAGATGCACAATCTGCATGTGCTACGCTGTTGCGGGGCGTGTGAGTGCAGCGGACTCCCAAACCACTACAGCACATGCAAGATCTGCATCTCTTTTGTGCCACAGTGGCATCGACAGTGTGCACAGAATTGTCTGCACAGACCTGGTCTGCATTGTGACTTCATAATACGATTATGGCGCATTGCTGATGTGAAATGGCATGGTTGAAATGCAGCAGGGACAAATCTGGCTCCCTCGCATGAATAGCTGGCTTTTGCATGGCAGGAACAGGCTGCAGGGTCTTTACAAAAACTGCAAAGCGGCAGAATCAATGTAGAACCGAAAACAGCGATATAGGATCGAGAATCCGCGGCAGGGCAATCCCATTGCCAAGGACAATTGCCTGCAAGGCAGCCCGCCAGGCTGGCCTGACCCACCCAGCAGCCTCTCAAAAGATTATTGGAAGCAAGAGCAGTGTGCATTTCCGCTGAGTAAGGAGGGAAGGCGTGAGGTTCTGTTGTGTCATAAACCCCGGCTGATATTATGTCATTGTGAATGTAGAGACCAAAACTAAGGAATCCCAAGAAGGTACAAACCCTTTTAAATGAGAAACATCCCTGGCAACCAGTGTATCTCATAAGAAGAATTGCTGGTAGCCAATGTGGCTTCCAACCTATCTTTCAAATTTCTGGCTTAAGCCACGGAAGTGGCAGAAATCAGGCCCTCAAGGATTTTGCCCAGCAAAAGTGATGCTTTGGGTGGTCTTGAGCTTAAAAAGGAGGAAGTTTGGCTTCCTGAAGCTCTTTAATTCTTTTTCAGAAGCCAATATGTGGCCTCAAAGTGTCCACCAATAAACTGGCCAGAACGCCAAAAAGCACTTGTTTATTTGTTAAGAGCCACGTTGGCTTCAAAACGCCACTTAAAGAAACCATGCTGGCAAGGCACAGGAACGGGCGGAGACGTGTTGCAAAAGGCACCTGGGCGCTCCAGGAGGTATCCGTGGGTGTCCATGTGGAATTTCAGGCGCCCCACTCTCGTGCTGGCTTTGTCCAGCAGCTCAATCTCTGCGTCCGGCCCTGCCTTGGCATCCAGATGCAGGAAGCCCGACCCTGCGCAGTGGCCACCGATACTAAGATCGGACTATCTGAAAATGACCACGATCTGGCATGCTCTGACATATCACCACTTTGCAATTTCCCCATCCGCTGGGGTCTCATACAGGCTTCACGAAGTGGCACGATCCAAGCTTGCGTGCTTAGAGCTGTCGAAAATGCAGCTTGGAAAAAAGGAGAAAGCCCAGCAGAATCTTTTCACTTGCTATGCGAAGTAAGTGCACAGAGTTGCGGAAGAGATCGGGCAACTGTCCTACCGATGGCGACAGCTCCACTGGGAGTGCTGTCATAGAGAGTAACCTGCAGATCTCGATCGTGATCGTAGTCCACTTCGTCAATCTCGTAGTTCCCCGACCAGGCAGGCGTGTCCCCCGGCCTCTGCAGTGCATTGATCGGGTCGGGTACACTTGTTCGATACCAAGTGACTCCAAAAAGGAAAGTGCGATGAGTTATTGATGATCAGGTCATGTACAAACCTTCAGAGCCTTCGTTTGGCTCCTCTTGTGGCCAAGCCTGAAGACAGCAAAAGGGTTTCGCCGTCCAGCCTCGTCCCCGTGCAGCATGCCCCTCAGCCGAGATATGCCCAGCTTGTGCGACATGTCTACCTGTTATTGTCAAGCACGAATTTCCGACCTCTCGCCCAAGAGATTGTTCGCTAAAAGAAGGCCTCTTTGCTGGTGCTTTGATGATTCACCAAGGCTCGGCTATTTTTGGGATCCGAGGAAATCACATGCACACACCCCATCACCTCACAATCATTGCAGCCTGCTTGTCTCCTTTTCCCGTCCCGCAAAATGCCCTGGCAGAAGTTGAGGTATTTCTGAGCATGCCAAGAAGAGGTCGTTGAGGATAGCCGGCTGCAATTCCGATCAAAGACGACTGAATGGTGCCTGATACTCATATGGCCAAGTCAGGCTCACTGGTGCATGATGCCATTCAACTGCCATGCAGCATTTGAGTTGGCCTTTTTGTAAAGCACTGCTGAGCAGTGACTGCTCTGAAGTACTTTCCCTTCAAGCTCCGGCGGTTGTGACACGGTCTGACAGTAATCTCGCGCCCTGCAACAAGCCAGCCGCTCAATTTAGTGGGCTCCAGGGTGCTCAGGTACCTGACACCATCACTCTTCAGAAGTTGGTCCTGCAGTGTCTAGTACTCATTGTCTTTCCAAAATGGGTTCAAGTGGCCTAAAATTGATGAAGGAGTTTATCTGACATGTTTGTGCAGGCGATAAGCTTTTAGGGGGCTGGAAGGTCTCGTTGCGATGGTTGAATTTCTCAACGACAGGTGAGCGCTTTCAACGAATATCCAACTTCAGAGCCAAAGTAGCGAACAATTGACATGTCTTCAAAGTTAATGTACATTCGTCCTTGCGCTGAGCTTATTTATTCAAATTGAGGGCTGGAAGTATATGACAAGATGGCAGAAGGATGTACAAGGCTGCCTCTGCTGTCACCTGCGGGTTTTGAGCGGAGTACTTCTGCGACGCAGATACAACGCCATTGCCACCGTTAGTATCCTTGCAATGGTATTGACTAGCGCGGCAGGCCTGGACCTGCCAGTGGCAACACATGGGTTTGAGGAGTGGGCAGGCGTGGTTGCCAAAGCCATGTCGTTTGGCGGACGCAACAAAGATCAGTCGTTACAAGCCCTCAAGACCTTTCAAGCAAAGGCCACTGCCAAGATGCAAAAGCAGGTGAGCCCCCAATCTCGTCCCATGGGAATCCCGAACTGAAAGAGCCAATTTCAGCACCAGGGTCTGCTGCTGCCTCATAAAGCCAATCATGTCAACTACTAGAGCTTCGGATTGTATCTGGACTGATAGGGTCAAACCAGTGCATGTATTATGTTGCATCCCAGCGCAGTTGCACCTCTACTGCAGCTCTGCAGGCCCATGCACTGTGAAGTACGGATAGCAGACAAGAGGATGCATACAGGATGTTAAAAGTTTCTGTGCTCTCACACCAGGCTACTGCCTTCAAGAATCTTCAGAGCGGCGACCTGACGGACATAATCACCAAGGTGCTCAACCCCAACATTGACATCCAGGCCCCAGTCTTCTTTTCCAACATGGGCGGCCCACAGTCTGCCATCACACAAACAAGTGCGCTATTCCAATTAATCAATTCTTACGTGCCATCTCTTGGGCACCTGGACAAGGGCACCTGGAAATCATGCACAAATCTCCTCTTCTTCAAATTCTCTGTCTGCATGCAAACTTGCTTGCTTGAATCTGGCGAGTCCAACAAAGGGTAGGAATTTGGCTTGGCACCCTTGTATGGCAGCTCGTCTGCAGGCGCCTATTGCCCGTTGGCAAGAAAAGCATGAAATGTTGCTAATCGTGACTGATTTGGAGAGATCAGATTGCAGCAGGTTGCTGCTTTCTGTGTGCGCAGCTGCAGTGACCGCTGGCAGAGTATGTCTTTAGTGTTCCTCCTGGTTCAATTGTCGTACTATGTTGCAGTTCTCCTGGCAGGATTATAAATAAGTGTCGCCAAATTCATCTCCGAGTGTTCAGATGCTGGGCGCTGACTCTGCAAGATCAGAGTCAGGCAATCGGATCAGCCCAGAGGCAATGCAATCTTTCTCCAGTATTTCAATTAAGGAAGTGGCGATAGTTAATTAACGGCTATTTGGCCAGCCCCGCAGGGGAGCCGACAGCCACAGTATGACTCATGACTTATCACCATCTTTTGCCATTAATTAATTACCTCCCCTAAGGAGTTTGCTGTTCGGGGGGTCACCCTTAATTTCCACCAGCCACCCTGTGGCTGCTGCGGATGCCCACCATAATCTGCAACAGGCCATCCAGTGAAATACTGACTGACTCATCAAGCGTGGGGCTCAAACTGACTCAGCTGCTGTGTGCCTGGCAGTTGCGGCGGTGTCATTCACATTCAGCGGGATCGGTTACGCCCCCTGCGCGCTTCCTATCACCCCTTACGGCGTCGGCATATTTCCCAATGGCATCAACATCCAGCCAGCCGGCCTCTACATCCAGCCCACAGGTCGGTCCGTTGTGACACCCTTTGAGGGTTTGGTTACCAGGGATATATGTATCTAACCGAGATATGATGATGTGCCGCTGCGCTCTTACAGACCCTTTTTACGCCCATGTATATTTACGTTGCTGCAAAGGCTGCAAAGATTAGCCTGCTTAAATCGAGTCTCAGTCTGAAACATTGGCTGAGTCAAGAGGCACACCTCTGTGTCAATCCCTGTAATTGGTGGCATGAGGGACACTGCCATGCACTGCCCCCAGTGCCTGATCTCTGCTCCTGATAGTTGAGCTCATGATGACTAATATCAGTCATTGAGGAAGGTGTGACTCATACGCATGTGCACGCAGGTGTCCAAGTGCAGCCACAGGGCCTCCAGATCGCGCCTAACCTCATTGTCATCGGTCCCTATGACACCCAAATTGAGCCGCAGGTGACTTATCGGCATCCTTCCTGCATCTCTAAATCAGGCTCTCTTACGCGCACTCAACAACCGGACTGATGTCCGAGGATGACCATCTAAATGTCCATTTATGGCAGTTAGTATTGTATACAACCGTCAGGGGGTATTAATAGCTGTTGTCATTAGTACCCCCTGTGATCGGCAGCGCAAGGGACCATGGTTGTCAAATTGTGTGTCATTATGAGTAAGCGTCCTCTGTCATGTTGACTAAGCACAGCGAATGTAAGGCAGTTGGCAATCTTGTGGTGGGAAATCTCTGCAAGGGCATGTTTGGTATTAAATCAGCCATCGAAGCACATGAAGTTCTCAAGGCATGCCGTGCCCGTCTGTAAGTCAGGTGTGCTTGCTTGCATCGTCTGAATTGTGACAAAGTAGCTTGCAATGCTCGCAGGGACTCAACATTGCGCCGGCTCTGATCTCCATCGTGCCGGTCAAGACACTGGTCAACCCCACAGGGCCTCTGTCCATCTCTGACAGTCTGGTGGATGTCCAAGTGCCGGCTCTGGCGCCCTGATTCTGAGAATATAATTTCTCTCGACCCCCAAGCGCCTGGGGAGTACTCCTGCTATTGCAGGGGGGTCCACAGACGCTGTATTTGTCATGCTTAGTTAGTCTTTGGTTGATGACATGTCATTGCTGCAAATGGACAGCAAGTCTCTTTGGTGGGGGTGACGCCTAGATATTCCTTGGCCAGTGCCCAAGTGCTGCTGTGGACAGCAATCTCTCTTTGACGGACAACGGGGACGTCAACACCTGTTTTTCTGATCTCTTCCAGTTGCCTTATTGGCCGATTCTTGGGGATTGCCCATTGCACTGCTCTCTCTTGGACTTGCAGAATCCTGGTCTGAATGTCTGCCTCTAATTCTGAGGCATCAAGCATGCTAAGCTTGCGCGAACAAATAAGCTTTGGTCTTTGGCTTATTGATCAGTGAGGCACATTGTCAAGCATTGCACCAGGGCACACTTAACGGTGTCTATCAACTTTTGGTACTGCATATGTGTACAACATGCATATGCACTGTCGTATCACCTGGACAAGGATGCATGCTGTCTTGGGTATGTATCAGTGGATTGTCTTTGGCACTCACAGGCTGACAAGCAGACCTCGGAGGAGTCTTGACAGTCAGCATTGGCACTGTGTGACATTAACGCAGCTGCAGCATTGATGAGCTGACTCTAGAGGTGCTCGAGGGATCTCATATTTTGCACGCATGTCAGGGGTCTTAGATCTTTTGTAATGGCAGAACAGGATAAGCATATGAGGAAGACTGGGAAGGTTACCAAGACTAGCTCAGTTGATCATCATGATGATAGCAAACAAGTCCGGCAGATGGCAGACTACTGAGGGTGTTTGAATAATTTTAGATATCCTGCATGCATGCCCCATCAAACCGTAGGTATGAATGCAGAGGTGGTGCCCTGGGCAGGCAGCGCTGTGTGAAATAAGAAATTGTTCACAAACGTGTGCTGCGCACAAGCGAGCTCTGCAGCATGCATCAAATTGGGGCGTTGAATGAACAAGAAATGCTGCAAGCACATCAATTGGACACCCTACTGTGATTTACAGGTGTTCTACCTGATTGTACATCAGGTACAACTCCAGGAAATTTTTAAATAGGAGTTGCTGCAGCTGTGGACAGAAGACACAAAAAGGATATACTCTTGTGCAGATGCCCTCGGGGTCACGCAAATAAGACAATCCACCAAATATCACGCCACTGCTGCACACTAACCAGTCAAGATAATAAATCCCTTGCATCTAGCAGTCTGTCAGCAATAAACAAAGGCCCAAATGTGTGCACGATAGCTGTCTCCGCTTTTCCAAAGGACAGTAAGAGTCCTCCAACAAGAACAGAGCACAATTCGCGGATACGTTGCGCAGGCTATAAACCCGAAGAGAGCAACGGCTCAACGCCCAGTATACCATAATCACAAGCTGCCAAGATTACAAGCTGCAAAGGAACTGAAATTCAAGGAGCAGACCCATGTGGATCCCTGCATGAAATTTTGATGCGTTTCGGCAAAGGTCCATCCAAGCGGGCCCAATGCTATTTAGTGTCATAGGCTCACAAGCCTCTATGAACAGATACAAGACAAGACCATTCTGGCAAACGCCTACACCAAGAAGCATTTGAGGGTCAAGATTAGAAGTTGCCCATCATCCAGTCGCTTGATCAGGTTTCTGTCGTTTTGCGTCCCAGTCTGGGAAGGCAGTCAACGTCTGACTCAGCAGCTTCTGAAGAAACTCCTGCGGCTGGTCAAGGAAGGCATAGTGCCCCGCCCGCTCCACCAGATCCACCTGTGCGATACACCCCACAACACACCTGTCAGATCCTATATTAGATGGCCCAAAGTGACATTCAGATATACCTGCTGCAGTTTGTTTCTCTAGTCTTCTGATTCTGCAGCCCATCTGAGAGGACAGCACTTGCTGCATGATTCCCGAGACAGTACGCACTGCTGAGGAGCAAGGGAGCTTTACGATAAGGGCAGCTGAAATCTTACGATCGCACAGAGCGGTCCCCTTGTCTTTGACGACCCACAAGGATACAGTAGAGATCGTCTCCTTTGCCAAAAGCCAATGCGACCTTAGCTGCATAGCTACATCTTAGGACCTCTCTCCTCGTTTAAGAAATCTTGTGTATCATCATTGTTTCAGGGCCTGGCCAGGATTCGTGTGCTGGCGCTGCAGGCCTAAGCCAGTGACAAGCCCTCCCTACAGGTAATTATCATGCTCTGGCAGGAAGCAGGGATTTTTACTTCTCCGTCGGTGGGGCTGAGGCGGCCGCGGTGCTGCAGAACGGCTCGCGCCACTCGCTGCCCGGCCGCCGGCTCCATCCAGTCCGAGTCTCCATAGATGAACGACACCGGTACCTGCAGCATTTACAAAACTTTCGTCAGCATTCCCTAGGATGATTGTTGGTCAGCACGACCCCTTTGCGCTGTCTGACGCCGGTGCATGTTGAAGAAGACACAAGACACCAATTCTGTTCTCTCATGGTGACGGCAGACATCAGATATCCCCGGCGGCCCTTCCTGTCGCGGCCCTTGTGGCTTGAGAAAACTGGGCGTGCACCGGGGTTGGCAACTGCGTTGCTATTCCAGCGTCAATTGGCGCGCATGCCGGTGACAAGGCAGTCGCCCTGCCAAACGCGCTGCTGCTTTGTGCTCAGTGCCCCAAGGACTCCAGAACTCTTTGGCTAAAATCAATTGCCTCATGTACTGTGCTGGCCAGATTCTTTTTGACTTCATCGCTCTGCCCCAATGGCTCCGACACTTTTTCACGCACTAGCCAGAACCTTCTTGGGCAAAGCCTCTGTCAATATCTTTGCGGTCCGTGATCCCTGCTCTCAAGTTGCGAGCAGTGTAGTTGGAGGTAGTAGCTAGATGGTACGGCTTCCACCAGGTCTCAGAAAAAGGTTTTCAAATTCAAATTCAATCAAAATCAAAGTTCCAACAGTCACCTTGAGGTCGTGCAGGCGGCCCTCGAGCGGGTGCTTGGCGCGAGCAAAGGGCGCTAACAGATGCCGGAGCGCATGCTCGCCGGAGCCGCGCGCTGCCATGATGTGGTAGAAGTACTCTTCAAACGCCGCCACCTCCTCAGTGCTCAGCCCCATGCCCTCCCGGAACCTGCACATTGATGTCACAGATTTGAGGATGACCTATCGAGCGTAAATGCTGTGAAGTAGCATCGCAGCTTTGCCACATAGCCTTGAAGACTGTCATGATGCAGACGATTCGGCAAGAGAGCAGTGTGCGAGGCGATGGAAATCACACGTGGCTGCAACTCGCAAATGCATGAACGGGGCGCAAATTGTACTAGTGAGTTCCTTTGTGATCCCGTCGCTGAAGCGCCCTCCTTACATCCGACGCATAATCATTGCACATCCCCTTAGCCGGGACTCGGCAGCGCCGTACCTGTTGCGCGCATATTTCTGGATGAGCGCGGGTCCCCAGGGGCCGAGGCTGCGGATGACGGCGCCGGGCGTCGCTCCAGACTCCCACAGCGTTCTGCTGAGGTGGTACAGCTGCCCCCTCACACTCCACCTGCTCACCTCCGAGAATCTCCTCGGACCCTCATCCTGCGGCTGCACAGCAAGAAAGAACGTCCATTCCAAAAATTTGAGGAGCAGAAGGGTCCAGAGGGACTCTGGGAAATGGTGCGCAAGGCATCCAGGAGGTGAAGTGCAAATGTGTCTGAGCCTTGTCACTGGCATATGTAGTGTGCGAGGCGATGGAAATCACACGTGGCTGCCACTCGCAAGTGCATGAACGGGGAGCATATTGTATTTAAATGCCATTCTTTGCTGCTGCGTGCAAGACAGCGCAAGATAGCGACCCATACAAATTACAAAACAGCATATACCAAATAAAATCTTCCCAGACAACAGAGGCTGAATAATAATCGTTCCAGGATTGTGCTAACCCCTTTTCTTTTGCTCCTCTTGCAAGGACTCGAGGCCTTGGCCGGAGTCTGCCCATGCTAGTGCAGGCAGCAATGCTCCATGCAGAGGTGCCAAAAGGGGTGACTCACCACGCCAGCGGGGCCGACGAGAACGAGGTGCTGCACATGCTCCGGGTGCTGCAGCGCATAGGAAGCTGCCAGGTAGCCGCCGAGGCTGTGGCCTACTAACACCATCTTGTCGACGCCCATGGCCTCCCTCCAGCGCGACAGAGCATCCACAAAGAAGCCCTCCGCCTCCTCCCGGCTGCGCGCTGGGAAACTGGGCCGCCCTGCAATTTGTAAGCACAAGCGCACCATTTGACCGGGCTCACAAAGCTGTCTTGCACGGTGGACGAAAAGATTGCAGAGAACGTGGATGTGGCGGTTGATCAGCAGCTCCAATCTTGAACATCTTGCTGTGCTTTACTGGAGCGCCCAGAGCAATGTCAAGCGATCTGCTCTATTGTTAAGCTTGAAAATGTCACCAGCAGCATTATCTGTGCAGAGAAGTCGATATAGCCCTTGCATGAGTATGCGGGGCAATTTGCACGAAATGACAGGTACAGCTCACACAGAGAGACACTTACACCACCATAAGCCTGCCAAGCGCCAACTAATTCCTGCCAGAGTGTTAATATTGCTTTCAGCAAAGCTTCCATGATCCTAACCCTGACTCCCCAATCATAATCTGGCATGATATATCAGATGCTCACTAGGTGGCATCAGAGTGACCTACTTTCAGCATTTTGTAGTGGGGTTGGACTACTGGGGGGTTGGACTACTGGACTACTGGGCTATTTTCAAGTTTCGGTAAGGCGCACCGGACATGCCGGTGCCGAGCAGGTCGACGGCGTGCGTGCGGAAGTGCGAAGCCAGGCCGGCCAGATTACGGAAATAGAAGGCCGCGCCCGCGCCGTAGCCCGGAACGAGCACCAACGGCGGTGCGTCCGGCGCGCCGGCCGATATCGTGTGCATGAATTGCTGCCGCCCCGCGCCCACCGCCACGTCGCTGACCTCCAGCTCCGTGCTGCGAGGCGAAGGCACGAATTCAAACTCAAATTTTCAATTTCAAGCTCGGAGTGCTTGGAGATAATCACTCCGGGTGTATCTGACTGCGTGCTGCTTGACCCCGGGACCGTAATGAGTTCACTGGAGACCCTGAGCATGCTCGGGTAGCTCGGGGCACTATGCAACAGACAAACAACCCTCTGTCCAGGCGTGCGTCTTCAGGGGTGGAACAATGAACAACCGCATGTGTGGCTCCAGAACCTTGCAGGCGCTGATGATCTGTGGTTAAGATGCATCAACGTGCACATGCGTATGCAGACTGCAGCGCAAATGTCATTCCTGGAGTGAGAAAGCAGGTACACTCCGCACCTGCAGAGAGCCAGCAGGTTGCGCTCGGCAGCCACCGCCTCGGCCCGCGATGTGGGCTTCCATCTTGTGTACCTCACATACCTGCAGTGCAGCCCAACATAGCCTTGACTTCAACTGTTACCTGCAGCTTTCCTGCCGGGCCAAGGGCTACATCAAGTGCAAGGGCAGCTGACAGGCTCAGACAGATCAGGATCTGACAATGCTGTGAGAACAGGCAAGCAGCAGAACAGAATGATACAGCAGTTTCTCGTTAAGAGGGCTGGGAGGCTTGTGAGGCCACAAAGCAGTCAAAGCGGGGAGCGGTGAGCAGCAAGAACTCAAGCGCACCAGGGAAGGCTGGTTGTGGATGCTTCAGCAGTGGCAGGAGAAATGCTGGCCATGAGATCCTCGAGAGCAGGGCTGACTCGTCTCCAGGTGCTGCCGAGGTGCGCCAGAGCATCCCTCCGCAGCCTGGGATGCTGTTGCTTCCTGCTCACAGCCTCCTCCCCAGACTGCAGCGATCGAAGGCTGGAGATCTGCGGTGACCATGTGCTCAATAATCTCGCAATTATTCCCATGATGAGTTGTCCTGCTGAGTGCGCTTGCACTGTGCCTTCAGCCTTTGCTCACTTTGACTAGCGGGAAATGTTGGCCTTGAGCGCCTCAGGACTGAGTTTATTACACAAACTAGGGGTCTACATTGAATCGCACTCGCCAAGCAGATGCGTTCAAGCTAGAAAAAGCGAAACAGTTCTTACGGTGACTACTACGAGCACATCCTTCTCACTATTGAAATAAGCATCCAGCCAATAAGAATGATATCACGATTTGTTCAACTCAGTGCCTGAAGATTCTTCAGAAGATGAAGCAGTATTGACGACAATTGGTGCCAAGCCACACCTGCTGGAGCAGACGTTTGAACGGAAGGAATCTCGCGTGCCGAGGAATCTTGAGAATATTTGCCTGCAGGCTATGTTACAGGTGTAGGAATACTCCTGTCTCGGTGAGCGTGTGCTGCTGGTTCAATCTGAACTCTTTGACTGCACACTCGGAAGACACTTCATCATCATAACGTCATGATTATGCTGGCTTCTCGCAGCTTCCCATGCACGCAGCTTCTCCCTTGGAGCTCTTTCAATTTTGCGAGTTTACGACGAAGACCCTCAGGTGCACGACATTAAATGTCATGCTTTTCACGCTGGGCAGTGATGTGGAGGCTCACATGACTGCCCAGCGTGCATGCCGCACTCATACCACTGCGGCCGCGATCGCGAGTACTCGTTGCTTGCACACATGCGTATGAGCTGTAGCATGTAAATTGTTGCAATGCAACGATTGCGCAGTGCAATTGTGCGAAAGTTGTCTCACATTCTTCCATCCAGGTCTTCCGCCTGTCATGGAAGGGCACTACTATTGCTGCTCCCAAAAGGACTTCTCTGACTGTGAAATTTGCATGTATTTTGCATGACCCACAGGCAAAATCCTCAGCTGCACATTGTCTGGGATACAAAATAGAGAACTTGCACCTTCTCTAGTCCCTGTCCATTGCACATGGTGATAGAACATATGTGCTCGAGCGCTTTGACTTTCCTGTCTACATTAGCCATTGCTTCAAGCAAGTACAAGTCTCATGGTACTGCAGCCGGTGTGCAGCAGTCAGTGCTGTCTGCGCAAAGGGCGCCTTTCAATCAGCCAAAAGGAGGCAAGTAGGAATACATCCATCTTCCAAAGACCCAGCATAAGTACACATAGATCCAGAGAATGGCGCCCATGATTATGACTGCATAGGGCAAGCATAAGACCGAGCAAACTATTTCCGGGCAATCCTGATCGCTCATCAAGTCATCCATGGGAAGTGGAAGTGCCAGCAGCCACTGACATTAAAGACTGTCACAGATTATACCCGTACTGTCTCTAATCCTTGGTCGGAACAATAAATAATTATTTGGAAAAAGGGTCGAAAAATAATTTTCTATCTCTGAAAATATAAGGGCTCTAATTTTTTGAAGTTGGATTAGGACAGCTCTCAATAAGGGCATTCCGTTGCGCATGCTAGGATCCACCCTTGCTTTCTGTTCTTGAGGCAACAATCGTCTAAAGATCATCCGACTAAGGCGCATTTCGACTTTCCTTAGTGACAGTACGGTGAACACTTGACATGTTTGACCATTGTGTGCAGGGATTTGTGGATGCTGCCCAGCGGTAATGCAAAGAAAATTCTTGCCATGAGCGACCGTATAGCGCGCAGCACTACAACAGATTGCAGGAATGATTCTTACACTGCAGACTGGAATGCATGCACAACAAAAAAAGCTACTTTCTGGCTCAGACAAGGGAAACCATTTGTGATCAACCCTTAGGTATTGCTTTCAACGCAACACATATAGCAAGACTCAATTGCAGCACTTCTGCTTTTCCGGCATCGTCTATTGTACATCATCCAAGCGCTTTCATGCTAAGAAGCAACAAGCGCAGGACCTTAGAATTTTCCTGAAAGCCGCACCACAAACTTGTCAGCCCTTCAGAGCATAGCTAGACTGCAGCCTACTTCTTCTGGTGGTGTGTTTTTCTCAGCCAAAAAGGAGCACCGACCTCGTAGCTTCCGCAGGCCTGCAAAAAGCAGGCCTGCCAACTTGGCCTGCCCGAGCAAAACTCTCAGCAGATCACACACGACAAGGGTTCAATTTTCAACCATGATCCCTAGACCCTGAATCTTGACTTTAACTGTGCACCCTTCTCCCCAGACCGTACATATTGGGTAGGGGGTTCGAGAAGGCTCGCCAGCGCTATGACCTATAAGGGCTTGTTTGGGTGTCCAAATGGGGGCCAGATGGGGCCAATTCAAGCGGGAGAAAACTACATTCACAGCCAGAATTGTGATCCAAACAAGCCGGAAATGCCCCTGGTATTGATAGTGCAGCGGTGGTCTTCAAGTCCCGGGAACAGTGCCTAGGAGCCGAACAGGCACTCGGTACTGCACTGGGAAGGAGGAAAGTCGCCCAGAGACCTCAGCCGGCAGCCTCCCCTGGCAGGCCCAGACAGGCACACCTGCAGCAATGACACTCAAGATTTGGGGTCTCTTTAGGGAACATTAGGGTTTTTGGGGGTTGAAACCCCTTAAAAAGCTAGTGTGAAAAGCTTCCAGCAGAGCACAACTTTGCAGCCTCCCAGTGCAGGCCCAGACAGGCACACCTGGAACAGTCATATTTCTGATTTTTTCAGGGTTTCACCAGGCTTTGGAGGGTTTTGATGTAGGGCTCACACCCCCCTTAATAAAGCGAGTGTAAAAGTGTCTGGCAGAGCGTAGCCGGCATCCAGGCGCAGTTTCACATTGAGCTATTTGGGTGTCTGGGGTGGGCTTCGTAGGGTTCACTTAGCGTGTGCGCCAATTCCAAATCATGAGTCAGCTGCAGTGGCAAGTGCCATGAGTTTCTTGCAGTGCACGACCGGCAATGTCCCTACGCAGGCTCACAGAGGGCCCCTAACACCTCTCACTAACGTGCTTCCACGCAGAATCCATATTCCCTCCCAACGCGTTGAGCTGTAAGCACCCAGGCTGGTCATCAGCCAGGGGACTCTAAACTTAACCTAAACCGTAAATCCTAAGGAAGGAAGGAAGGAAGGAAATATAGAGTTCCCTGCATCAGTAATCCTCTGAACGCAAGGGGTTTGGCTTTAGTCAGGGTGTTTATGGTAGGGTTACTCATGGGTTCCAGGCTTTCGCACCAGGTACTCTTTGCCGTCCAGGGGGCAGTTGGAGGCCGTCTTGAAAGCCCCTTGTTCCGCGAAGCATACGTTGATGGCGGAGGCGGTGCCCAGGATTGCCAGGGCCCACAAGGCGAACAGCAGCAAGGCAAATTTGAAGGAAGCCATCGTCGATTGTCCTGCAGCAACACACACTTTCTTGTCAGCCAGTATGCTTGTCTATTATTGAAACACAATAAAGAGGTAGATTTGCGCTTGTGAAGTGCCTTGATGGACACAGGTGAGGCACATTCATTGGAAAGAAAGCTTCCCGACACGCCCTGACTCTCGGAATTTGACGTCAGGGCATGACGGACACTCTCGGAATTTGATGTCAGGGCCCCCAAACGCAAACATGAGTTCCTTACAAGTCATATAACGTTGTACGTGTGGAACCAATGCATACGACAGAGTGCCTCTGTGGCAAGGCTCGTCCAATGCTCAAGATCGCTTCCTCTGGCAGGCTGACATACGTGGCCTGACTTGCAGCAGCAGGTACCTATCAAAAATTAGAAACACCATATGGACGCATGTGTATGTTCATGCATCTATTTTCGGCAAGTTTAGCTCTGCGAAGCCAGGGCATGCCTGTACAGATGTCGTCGATGGACTCGTAGGCGATGGTATATAGCGGCACGAGGGCGTTGCAGTGAGGTCGCTGAAAACTTTTAAATTGATCCGTTTTTAAGCGACTGGCAAAGTTTATCCTTGTCTGTCTCTTAACTTCTGATGCGGCTGTCGAATCTGCGGTACGGTCGAGGCGAAGCTGGCCGAGCAGGTGCCCCTCAAAAAGAACCTCGGCTCATGTCGACATCATTGTGCTGCATGCAGGGGTTTTTCATTTATAGAATTTCTCACACAAGCTGGGCAAAGACAGACCTACACGGCCTTTGCGCGTGCTCGCACAGCTTCTGTCTGCAGCCACACCTGCTGGACTGCTTGTGTTCTTGCCAGACCTGAACGGATCTAGCGGAACATCAGAAAGTGCTGAGAGCAATGAAAGCTTATTGCAGGATCAGGATCACTTGAGGAACAAGAGCAAGGAATTTGATGTGCTAGCGACCCGTCTCACCACTGTCCAGTCTGAGGCTGCCCCGGCCTGCTGGAGGTGGGTGCATGCTCTCTCCTGCTGTTCACATTGCAGATCTGTGGGATGTCTGCCAATCCTACAGAAAATGAGCCTGTGCAGCTTCTCACTTTTGAGAGCATGCCAAGAGGATGTGTGTGGAGTGATAGCATTGTTAATGGGGCATCAGAGGCCCATCATTGTTGTGTGCACTGCAGGAGAGGAATGCCCTGTTGAGAGAGTCAAAGAGGCTGACTGTCTCTCTGAGGGACGCCACAACGGGTTAGCCTGCTTGTTGCAGGTGAGTGCAAGCTGTGTCCTACTTTCGGTGTTGCAATTGCCAATGCTTGTTCTGTTGCAAATCGCTTGCATGCATCTAGGATGTGGGTGGGATTGCCTGGCTTCCAACACTTTCCTCAAGTCAAGTGTCTTTGCCTCCGCCTGAATGCGCCGGCGACGCGATTCGCCCAATTCCTTTGTGTCAGGTTCCTCAATGCGCTGGCATCGCAACTCGGCCACTACCTTCGTCTTAGCTGCGGATAGCTCATCTAATGCTGCCAATAGCTCGTCGTAAGCTGCCAACATCGCAGGTCTCCCCAAGGACCGGCGCAGAGGTTTCATTCCTGCTCAGCGCTCTCATTTGAGCCTGAGGTGGTTGCATGCATGGCCTGCTCCCACTCCTGCATGTGGAGGTTGCAGCTGGGCAAGCAAAAAGCATTGTACCCTGCTTAATAAGTAGTTGCACAAGACATTCAGCTCTTTTGGGAACCACCCTTGCACCGCCAAATTCCACATTGCTTTTCTGCAACGTAAGTGGGCAATGCAAAGAGTGGATCCAGACCGCATGGTGCTCAGATAGTGTAAGAACAGCAACTTACCTGCTTAGTCCAGCCGCAAGAGTCTGGCACCGGTACAGAGCAGAGCATCTGCATTACGCGGCGGCAGTCCTCGGTATGGATTGACGCATTGTCAACGAGAAGGGTAATCTCTCTCGAGTGCTGCATGTTGACTCCCAAGATCCGCTGTGGGTCATTGCCGTCCACAGTGGCAGTGAGCCTCGCAAAGAGGAAGCACTTGTTACGCGTCAGAATGCCCACGATGCTTGCGCCTCTAATGTCTGGGTAGCGCCTCTTTGCCAAGTTGTCTTCGATTCCCGTCATCACTCATGCCCTGGAGATAGGGAGTAATGGGAGCTCCACCCGGCGTAACCGATATATCAGATCTGGCGTTTGCATCCCCCAAATTCCTACTATTCCCTCTCAACTCAACTTTGCAACTCAACACTGATATATTTTCTGCTCTGTAAACTCTGAACCGCAGTCCCCGGGCCCACACTGAAGACAAGAAAAATCAGGCGGTGCAGCTTGCAGCTGGGAAACATTGATGTTGCCATGAGTCTTGGTTGATGAGTCCAATGTATTACCAGTAGTGCCTTGATCAAGGGATAGTGCGCTCACCAGAATCCCTGTTGATGCTTCTATCAGCCTCTGTGGGCACAGATGCAGATCTCGGTGGGAGCAAACTCATGTCGCCCCCTTGCACCTCCTCTTCGCTCTCCACGTCATTCGCCAGTGAATTTCAGTGATCAGGCTGCCAGGACTGAACAGTGAAAGCAAGGCAGCCTATTCTTTCTTCATGTATATTATGTAATCTCTTCACGAAGAGGAATGACTCGATCGGCCCCACATACCCGTGTACACTTATATGCTCCGAAATCCAGCGACAGGTCCGATGTTGAGGTCATCATCAGACGTCTAGACGCGACGATTAAGAGCAGACCGGTTGGGTGGCGACTTTGGTGCACTCTAAAGGTTGGTAGCACCAGCCAGATGAGACAAATAAAGCTTCAATCCCTTTTAAAGCTCAAAATTGCAAGGGATAGTAGAGGATGCATCAAAGGCGCACCTTCCTGTTTGGCGGCGGCTGGCGCTCGTTCGTGTGTTTTTTCGGCGCATGTGCAAGTGGGTGCTGCATTGCACGGTGAGAGCGGACAAGCGTAATTATTATAAGTGTTATTACTGGTCGGCAAAACCGAAGCCAAAGGCCATAGGGCATTTACGCAGGGCGTCTGCAGCCACGTCTGCGGGGCCTACAAAAGTCTGCAGCCTGCGGACAAGCGTAAGCAGGGGTTGCAGGATGGTCGAATGGCGAGCACAAGTGATTGCGATGCTTCAGCTGTGACATGCTTCCACCATGATGATGACGTATGGTTGGGGCAGGGAACAAGTATGAAGCTGGTGACGATGTCACGTGTAGCTAATATCAACTGCAAGGATGTCACCCAGCATTCATGGTGCTGAGTGCTGCAATCGATAACAAAGACAACTTCTTTGGAAATATCACATTGCCATTCAACATACCAGTACTGGTGTAAGCTCATGGGTAGCAGAGCAATTAACAGGAGTTACAGCATCTTATGGACTTTTTGATGTGATTGTATACCATGCTGTGAGGATATGAGGCACATATTTGGCATAACATGAAGCTTAACATCATGTCATACCTTTATCAAAACCGAAGTGCGATACATTGACAGCCCAAGCTGTGGTGACGTAAGTAATGATGAGTAACACACTACACCTGCAGTAGACCCTGTCAGGGTCAGATGTATGACGTGGCAGTGGCCATGTTTTTGCCAGACTGATTAATTAATATAATTTGCCATGCAAGAACCCCCTGTTGCGCGGTTGCTTCAACACATTCGTGTGGGCTGGCTATTTGTCCATGCCCCACTGTAATTACATGCATTCATATATTAGGCCGCGTTCAATTTGCATGGTGCACATTCTTGAATTTAGAGGCTCATTCTGGCCTCTTTGAATTGTGCACACCCTTGAACTTTGAGACTCATTCTAGCCTTGGTTCACGAATGCAGGTCCCAAGGGTGCCACATCAAAAATAAAGAGAAACCCCGGGTAGGGGCCTTTGATAGGCTGCATCCAAGCAGGCACAACCATATTCGGACTGCCCCTTACATATTGCTGGAGGCTGGTGCAAGTAGGGCAAAGGCAAAACAAGTGTGCTTGCCATCCTTGCGATCAATGTGGCTCCAACCTCCCTTTCGATTGTATGAATTGCGATAAGCAATTAATCGCTGGTGTTTTTCCGCAGTCGTATATAGTCAATAAGTCAAATCTAATAAGCACGCTGCCATCCTGCTTGCTTCCCTGTGCAAGCAGTGTGTTGCTTGCCCTGTATCTCTGCATTATTCAAAACAACTCTTGCTGCAGCATTGTTGCGCCACAATGTACACAACAAGTGCCCGGAATGGAACTTTGAGCTTTTTTTTCCAGTTTTGTCTGTGTCACTTCTCCATTGGCTGATAGATATGGTCTCACAATATGCTGCTCTCCGGACTTCCTCAGGCTGCGCTTGCTACTGAATCATCTACTTCCCACTCTCCAGGTTGGCCCTGTCTTTGTTGACCCATGTCACTGAAATGCCGACGCCTCAGTCTCAATACCGTAATGACGACGCAGTCCCAAGCAAAGCAAGTTGCGCCGTGCCCTCTTTTCGCGTCTGCTATTTGCACGGCGCTTTGTCAGCAGGAAGCAGTCCTGCAAGCATCGCATAAGCTATTCTGTACTTGCAATCAGTGGTCTTGGCCAGTGCACAAGCAGCAGCACGCATGGGAGATTGCAGCAATCTCAGAAGGACACATATGCTCTGATAGCGGGGATGTCAGGCAGAATAGGATAGGACAGTGGCGTCGGGAGCATTAGATGACCGACCTATCAGCAGATCTCCCACACCAATGCTCTGCTGTGTCTTTTGTCCATGGAGTGGGCGCTAAGGCTGGATGTGGATCAGAGGCCACAGCTGATGCAACTGCTGCTGGCAACTCAAGAGAAAATAATATGTTGGATCTTCCTGTGCTCTCCACGCTGTGCTGCCTGCTTGATGTACGCTGCGGTAGTTGCCGTTCCTGAGGGCTTTCCAGCTGGAGCTGTTGTGGCGCTAGGTGCTGATCCAAGGAGACGTTGGTCCTGCCAATGCTTTCGATGCTGTGCTGCTGTACTAGTCTGTCCATTGCGTAAATCATCCTGGAAGACCTGGCAGCCAGTGCGACTGGTAGAGCTGGTGAGCGCAGACTGGCAGCAACCAGGACTAGGGCGATCTGAACAACACGTGCCCGGCTGCTAAGCATCTTGAACATGGTGTGCGACTTCGTGCTACGTCCTTTGCTACCAGATATCATTTTGTGGTGCACCAATGCTCCTCGATCAATCAAACTTTGAAATGGTGTCGCAAAAGACGCCGTCACTTGACACGGGACCTGCGGCGGCCCACTTTTTCGGCCACTGGCAGCCTATCGTGCTGATCGTCTTAATTGAGAGGTTGCAGGGCTATGCAAATATGCTAAGTGGATCCACAAGGGCACCAGAGATGCTGGATCAGGACCGCATCCCTGGGAGAATCGTGTTCGCGCGCAAAACCTGACGTGCGGTCCCCCGAGTTTGGAAGCTGCCGTCACCGGTTACTCAGCACACTGGCTCTCTTCCTTTCCAGAGATTGCACTCTTAGTTCGCACCTGATTCGATCTTAGTTCCACTAAGTTGATTCAAATGCAGATTTGGGAGGGAAAAGCCGTTGGCCAGGTTTCGTCCTTCCCTGATGTTCATCGTCTTGGGAAGAAATCCAGAGGATGCAATTGAGCTATTGACAAGTGACGTGAGCTCCCAGCACTGTATCAGCAATCCATGATGGATGTTGAGGAAGACGAAGATCTGGGATTTCCTTTTTCAGCTCTGGAAGTCCAAGCGGGGTAAGGCCCACGATGTGCACCCGGATTGACTCCCGTCTTGCAGCTGCAGCGCAGCATTTTGTAGACCCTTCTGTGGCTACGCCTAGACATCGTAATTTGCTACGCACCCACCAGCAATCTATGGTCATAGCGGCACCATCACGTCTCCTCTTCCACCATACTTGTGTCGTCGGGACGAACCACAAACAGAAATCTCTGATATTAGAGAGATTTATATTGTCATCTAAGGATTAGGACACCACACAAAATAACGTTCAGGGGTCTCTATTGCCTGACACCGTCCTTCTGGCTTTTCCTGATGCAGGGAAGGTTGGGATGTGCAGAATCTTGTGAAGGCCTCCAACGCTGCTGGGCGACGGCTCGACATTTCAAGCACTTCGTCGAATGGACGTCAAACAGTATCAATGGAGGTGATTCCCTCCATTCCAATCAGTCCTTTGAGGGTTTGCTTTTTTGGGATGTTGTACAGGATTGCCCAGTTGGTCTTGATATTTAAAAGCTGGCTGACTATTGTTTTCGTGTAGGTGATCACACGTGTATGAGACTGTGAGGAGTTGTCTTTTTTGACAGTATTTGGGTGTTGCTGTTCCTTACTTGTCACAAGCTCCTTCTGAGATGACAAGCACTTTACGCCATCCTTTTGTGGACAATGCAGGACGCAGAAGGGAATCGGTCAGCATTGGGATACGTTGCTCTGCACCCAGATAAGAAGAAGCCAGAGCTTTGGGACGCAGCTGCTGCACTCAGCTTGGCTGGGGTCTTCAAATTGAAGGTATGTAAACACCAGCCATCAAATCGTGAGGAGAACGCTGTGTTTGGGCAAAGCCAAGGGTGTGTTCAGAGTTTCACCCAAGACATTTGGTTCCAACAGCTTAGCAAGACGGGAGTGGGTGTGTGTACATGCTTGGCTTCTTTGGAGCAATCTAGACAACCAAGTACCTTGCGGGCCAACTGGATCAGTACAGACTTGTGTCAATCTGCTGCAAGCGCCTGCTCTATCCTGAGGATAAGGGTCTGGCCAATCACAGTCTAGGAGAATCCTGCCTGATCAGGATGCCAAGCTGACTCATGCCGGCACATGGCGCCCTAATGGGAACTGACTCAAATGGCAGAGAAAAGTACTGGTTTATTCTTGCCGAGGAAGCAGTTTTCTTGACGATAGAACCACCATTAAGCGAATTCTGCTTGCAGGTAATTGATGTCAGGGGACAGCAACGAGCGAGCGAGCAAATTCGTTGCTGCAATCTCTCCAAACATGCAGATTTTCTGACGATAGAAACTTCCCTTGAATCCAATTCTCCTGCTTGCAGGTGATTGAGGTCAGGGTACAGCAAGGAGCAAGCGAGCAGCAGCAGCAGCCGCAGCTGTTGGAGGTCGCCTGCTCTGGCAGCTTGGTCCTCCCGGCCTACGCCACCGAGCCGCCACCTCCGGGGGGCCGGTCCCCCCTATCAGCCGCCGTCCACGTCATCATCCAGCACATCGCCAGCCTGGGCCAGGAGCCGTCGGACCTCTCAGCTGACACCAACGTGCATGGTGAGGACTCAAAGTAAAACTCCTCTTTAGAGATCAATACTCTTTTACAAATTGCAAAGAGTGACGCCTCTTCCCTTCTCCCTCTGCTGCATTTCTGCAACAGGTCTCAGGTGAGAGAGCTGCAAGGGCACAAGACACAGATGTGTTAGAGATGTCATTTGTACTGCTCTGATATGTCAATCGTGCCTAGAAAACCTTTCTTTAAGTTTGATGTCAAAATATGCACAGCACATGGCCTAGAGAACCTGCCACTTCTGCCTACAACCATTAACAACCATCAGCAACCATCTCAAAGTTTGTAATGTGAAGATCCGCAGCTCATGCTCATTGTCGATTCTGTCTAGACATACAGGCTGAAAATATTAATTTGGCAGGCATGGAGGAGCCAGACGTGGACTCTGGGGAGGCAGAAGAACTGGCTGATGCGCCAGCAGAGCAAATGGATCTGCGAGATCGCATCTATGAGATGCTGCGGCCTGTTGAGTGGACCGCTGAAGCCACCGAACCCTCGGGTGAGCCATAAGCCACCACTCCCTCAACACGCTCCAGTTGCCAAACAGTTCTTGGTCATTCTGCGCCCCTTCTTGTGTTGCGCGCCTCACCCGTTTTGGGGGCCCAGCCCACCTAAGGGCTGGGACCACCAGAGCGGCGCACCGACTCAATGGTCCATGCAATTTCTGGCCCTTACACTTAACGCCCCTGGATTCTGCAATAATAGGTCCTTGCTGCAGTGATGGAATTCCTGTCACCTGTCTCCATTGTACCAAAGGGGCCAGTGGTCACCCTCAGAAGTCATCTTCCAACAGCAAGCTGTAGATCATTACCGGCCGAGCACCGTTTCTCCATCAAAGAAAGAAACTCTGAGATGGCAAGAACAACATATGCTTCAAAGACGCGGGGTCTGCAAGGAAGGAGACAGAGCAGCGGTAAATACATGACTGATCGGTGAGAATTTTGTAAGATGAGGGAGCTGAGGATATATTTTTGCATGCATGCAGGGCTAACGTGCACGATGCCGGGCTACCAGCGGAGGGCGCTGGCCTGGATGATGCGCAGGGAGGCGCTGCAGGACAGGGGGGAACCCTCCAGCTCCACCGCTGGGGGGACCTCTGCCACCGCCGGCGGCTTGGGCCCCTCGCTTCCGGTCTGGAACGGCACGCACCACCCCTGCTGGCAGCGAGTCGCCCTGCCCTCGGGAGAAGCCTTTTACCACAACTGGAACACAGGTGCGTTGTTTTATAGTGCATCCCTTACAGCTGCAGGGATGGTAAGCTTGGCTTGTCTGTCTGCTGCCATGCTGTCAGTCAAAAAGCCTCCTTCCCTGTCTGCAATAGGGGATGCTTGCAGCTCTGCTTCTGCACTGTATGCACCTGCAGTATGTACCCAAAAATAGACAAGGAATGACACTTCCACAGACATTCGGGCATTAATAGGATAAGTCAGATAAACAGGAAGCAGAAAGCGACATTTAGGCTAAGGGGTTTTGCACGTTTCAATTATGCAGGGCAGCTGCAGCGGATGCAGCCATTTGCGCCGATCCCGCTCAATGGGGGCGCACTAGCCGATGAGATGGGCCTTGGCAAAACAGTCATTGCCCTGGCTCTCATCCTCAAGAGGCCCCCACGCGCCGATTGGTGCGCGCCCCTTGCAATGGCGCAATCACCCCAGACCCCAGGTACATCAACAACATTCACCCCTGGCGCGGCGGCTCCAACGGCGCAAATACCCTTGAACCATAAGGGGCCGCGAAGAAACGGCGCCACGCTCATTGCGGCCACGCAGGCGCTTCTTGGGCAGTGGGAAAACGAGGCGCGCCCCTTTGAATTTGAATTGAATTTGAATTTGTGCTATTAGCTTAGCAGATTAAAGGGAAGGAAAGCCGAGGTCTGACTTTTGAGAACAAGGGATTTGGGAAAGACCTCCATACTAATAAGCCGCCTTGGACCTTATCACCATCCGAGGCAGTTACGCAGTGGAGGAAAGTGATATTACCGCCATCACAGGGGCGATGTGTCAATTTCTGACCTTGCCTGCATCGAGAGCGGGAAACATCAATTCTTCAAAACAACAAGCATCAAAATTTAATAAAACCTAGGGAGCAGTTCCAATGCAACTTTCTTTGACATGACATGTCCCGCAATGTGCATGCTCAACAAAGGATTCGGTCATTTATGAATACACTAGAAGCATTCAGGGTATATCTACCTCTCTCTTTCAAAGTACTTTTCAAATTTGGCATGCCGTACGCAGATCAAGAAGCATGCGCCATCGTTGAAGGTGGTGATATACGAGGGGCTGAAAGCCGGCGCCAGGGCGGCCGGGGATGGCGGCAGCGGCGGCAGCCCGGTGGCCGGCAAGAAGCGCAAGCGCAAGATGACCATGCGGCAGAAGGTTGAGGCAGCGCAGGTGAGCCTCCTTCTATTTACAAAATCGCTTACACAAGCACATTCAGAGATACTTGCAATGTTCCGCTGACTGCCGAGACATCAACGGGGGAGGCAACCAGCCAGTTTTTTGCAGATTCCCAAGCCAGGACTGAACTCATTGTATGGGCGTCCAAACAGAAAGCCCAAAATCTGGCTTTTTCATACACTACGGAGCGTTTATAGGTGTGCTTAGTATCAATCTTGATTTTATCAGCAGGAGGTGTGGGAGATTCAGCGGCAGGCGTTTGAGGCAGCGCGGAATGCGGCGGTGCCGGCGGCGGAGAAAGCTGCGTTTGAGGCGCAGATGGAACGCCTCATCACGGCCGACATCGTCCTAGTGGCCTACCCCGTCCTCAGCCAAGAGGCGAGTCACCACTTTATCTAAATTGAACCACCCTTGACGGGGTGCTAGGCATGAATGCAATGGGAATGGTGCTGCATCAAGCAAGGCCTTCTGCTCCCTCCTGACTACTTTCCTCGGCCTCCATCCAGGACCTGATTTCTTTCCTTTGTTTTGTAATCCCGTGTGGGTTGTACTTTTGTCTGTGCATGGGCCCTGTGCTCGGCTGTTCTGAAATTGTCCTATCAAGAATCGATCAATACAGTGAAATGCAATAGGGATCGCGCTAGGTACGACCTGGATCCCATGGGACTGACATGCCCTTGGTGGAGAAGGTGCCAAGACAGGGAAGACTGGAGGGGATTTCTTGATAGGATGCTGCCATGCACCTAGCCCTGTGGGCTGGAACAAGCGTGTGACCGAATATATAAAAAAAGAACCTCGATATAAAATTTGCCATTCCTTTGGACGGAATACAGACACTCGAGAAGTTTGTGATATGAAGATGGGCAGTGACAGGCTGCCCACAAGACCACTGAGCCTCAGGTGGCTCCTAAAAGGTCTCTAAAATGTGCCAATACCAATAATCCAATGATATCAATAATAAATGCATAAGTTATGTGCCAGGTGCACCATGCGCGCAATGCGTTGGGAGAGGGGCGTTCCCTGCGCCGTCCCAAGCGCTACACCGTGGTCGACTCCCCTCTCGCGGCGCTGCACTGGTGGCGCCTCATGCTCGACGAAGCCCAGAAAGTCGGCGACGGCTTCTCACAGGTGATAGCAACATCAATGATTAAATTGAGCTTGGGCTTTCCATTTGGAGACCTATAGCCTCTCAGATGCGCTCCAGCCATAACAGAGTTGACTGACCCCATGCCGGATCTCACGGGTCTGCAGCTGAGAGCTAGGTTGCATGCGCAACACAGAAATCGGCTTCTCGAACGAGCAGCTGCAGCTTTTGATGGCCTCGGCTGGCCGGAGATTCAGCATTGCTGCTAAGCTCATTCTTGGGCCGGCTTCTCTGCATGCATGCAGCCTTTTCATTGTGATGGGCCCGCCGCCATGGTGTCTATTTGCCTGCCAGTCATAAACCTCAGGAACATCTCGGTGATTTTGGAGGGTCCAAAGAATAACCAGCGTATTAAGTGGTTTAAGGGCACCCGGGCTGTGCAAGCTCACTTGCATAATTTGGCTGGCATGCCTATACTGGCTTACCCAGATTTGCGTGACTAATGCGCCTCTTTTGGATGTGCTGACGTGGCGCGCTGACTTGTGCGCACAGGTGGGCGACATGGCGGCGCTGCTGCGTGCTGAGTCGCGGTGGGTGGTGACGGGGACTCCGATGGGGAACGGCGGCCTTCGCGATCTGCATGGCCTGCTGCGCGTGCTGCAACATGACCCCTTCGCCGACCGCCGCCTGTGGCGCACTTGCGTTGAGGGCCCCTGCCTGCGCGGTGCGCGCCCCTGAATTTCTATGGTTGCCTTTGCGTACTTTGGTTATACAAGAGGGTTCTCATTGGTTCTTCCCTGCTCGCTCGTGAAGTCCAAGTCGGAGGCTGAAAGAGGAACGTGGAAAGGTGAAATTGGCAGAATCTAGAAATCGAACGATGCACCTGCATGGATGCCTTTGCCTGTGTGGTGCGTGCCCCCTGGGGGATTTGCTTCATGACTTGATGTTATAGGCTTGAAAGTGATTTAGAAAGCTGCGGCTGGGCTGTTGTGGGACCATGTATACGTGTCAGGAGCTGAAATTTGAATAGAAGGAAGCCTGGGAAGCAAGTTTACAAAATGCATAAGATTTCAGGAATGGTGATGCTAGGTCTTGGCCTGAGTGCGCCGCTGCATGTGTGATTGCATATCTAACAGCTCTGAGGTCCTTGTACACATCAACCTGACAGACGTAAAACTGCAGGGATCATCTTGTTTTTCTTTTGTGGAGTGTCTTGGAAGAGGATTTTTGACTGTCGCGACAGTAAGCGGAAGGGAGCCAATCATGTGCCATTAAAATTTTTAATGTCGAGTTTCGAGTACATTTGCAGACATGCCGTGTGCAGACATGACGCATGCGAGCGGTCTATAAAAGTTTTGAATCCGAATGCATGTGCAGATGAGCCGCATGCGTTGGAGCGGCTGGAGGCTGTGTTGAAGCCCATCATGTGGCGCAACGACAAATCCTCCGTTGGCGACGAGCTCAAGCTGCCTTCTCGCACGCTCGAGGTACTGTTTTTAAAGAAGCTTTCTGTCACATGTTTATAGGAGTGAACAGGTAAGAAGCAGCACTAAAGTCTCCTTGTCTGGCTCAAGTGGGCAAGGCTGTGTCTTATCTTCTTTCCTACTCATCTCGAAGTCCTTGTCCTTGAAGCAGCCAAGCAGGTTTTGGATTTTCCCGGCATGCATTCTGGGCATGCATATAGGGGTCTCTTATTGTTTACACCACGTGCAACTCTCAAACATTGCCTTGGTGATCACTTCTGCCTTGCGTGGATTCATGCAGGGGGTGACGGCAGTTTTGATTTGGGATCACTCGGCATGCAAATTTTGGTGCTGATGTTGTAAACACCCCGTGGCAGGTTCATTGATGCACGGGTGCTGACAGCTGGCGTGTGTGCGTGTGAATTGCAGCGGGTGGCGATAGTTGTGGCGGAGGGTGAGCGCTCGTTCTACCGCTCGGTGCAGGAGGCGGCCGTCCCCGCGCAGGAGGCGCTGCAGCGTCACTCAGCCGCCGCCGCGCCGGCCAGTGACGGCTCCGACGAGGCCGGCCCCTCCTCGCCACGTGAGACCCCCGCCCTACTTTCACAAAACTGTTTTTGTTCTTAACCCTGCTCATGACTTCCAACTTGCTCGTTATCCTGCTGGCTTGCCATCAGTGGAAAACAATCAGTCTGGGGCGCATCTGGAAAACCAGTGCTTTCTAGATGGAGCGGCTGTCATGGAGATGCAATGGACCGGGCCAGCAAGCTTCCTTCAAGCTGTCCACGAGTCTCGTGCCAAGAGAAACGCTGATGTGGCTGCTTATGAGCCTGCGAGAAGGGCTCCTTGCTCCTCAGCATATTCTCCTGAGCGCATCTGTGGTACATCAGGCACATTCCAAGGTTGGGGATTGACCCAACAGAGAATGCAGACATCAAGACAGAGCGAGCGCCGAGGAAGGGAGGAGGGGCTGCCTCGTAGGTGTAACGGAGTGCATGGATTGTAGGGGGTGGTGTCCAAATCTGCACCTTTAATACAATTTTTGATAAAATTCTCTGAGACTGCAGGCTCGGTGAGCCGGGTGGAGGCTGCGCGCGCGGAGAGGGCAGCGAGGGCGGCGGAGGAGGCAGCCGGCAGCGCTGTGCTGGACCTGCGCAAGTGCTGCGATCACCCGCAACTCACCTCCCTCTGGCGGCGCCAGGTTAATAAGACCCTAAACCTCGACCAAAAACCCTAATTCTAATTACTAAAAAACCCTAAATAGAAAATGCATTGCAGGGTTTGGGGGTGGCGCCATACCGTGTCGCTGTCTAATGATGTCAGTGTCCCACTGCAACGTTTTGGTGCGGCTTTGCAAGTCCTTGTGCAGTGCCTTGCCGCGCAATGTAATGCAATGCAATATTTTTATTTTTTTAGGGGTTTTAGGCAAGGCAAGGCAATGCAATGCAATTCAAGAGAAAAATGCAGACAAAAGGGGGCGCAGAAAATCTTGTGCCCATAAGAGGGCCCCTCTATTGCGCTCTTGAGAGAGCAAGAGCGCAAGGCTGCTAGTAGATGTCGCCTCCTTTTGCAATCCCCTTTCATGGAAAGTTTGTGATATGACGATGGGCAGTGACAGACTGCCTACAAGGCCAGTGCGCCTCAGGTGGCTCCCAAAAGGTTTCCAAAATGTGATAATAACAACAATGAAAAAAGACAATATTATCATTTACCTAATGATAATTGACAATTGCACCAATCAGCTTGTTTGGGGTCGTTCGCAGGCGCGCGAGGGGCAGTTGTCTCAGGGCACCATCCTGACGATTCCTGAGCAAAACGCACGTCAGGCCGACGGGCTGCAGAACAAGCTGCAGGTGAGCAGCCTGTGTAGTGTTTCTTTCAAGTACTCACGCACGGCGCAACATGCTGCCTGTGTGGACTCATGGCAGGAGCCTCCAGCGAGCTTGCTTGCAGAAAGTCGGATCAGGAAAAACCACGCTAGAGGATGACAGTATGCGCAGTCACTGGTGAGGTGGCGACAGCCAATATGCGCTAGCGCCAATCTAAAGCCAGGTGGCAAGATTTCTGGGTGACGAGGACAAAGATCAGTGGGAGGGCTCGCTCAATAAATGCCTGCAATTGCCGATGAACTGTCGCCAAGGCAGTCACTACTTCTGCCCTGGCAACTATTTGCTGAGCATCTTGCAAGTGATAGAGCGAGAGCACTCATCCGGCGCTGGTTTCAAGAGCAGCTTGTGCGTGTGGCGTGCTTCGATTTGACGGGTTCACGGTCCCGAGCGTGAGCTTTGCATCCCTGCTGCAGGGTGCGGAGCGAAATTTGTGTGTGCTGCTCAATACTCTGGCGGCTCTGCTGTTGGAAGCCCCTGAAGCGCACACCGGCCCCGCCTCGCCCAAGCACAAAGGCAAGGGCAAGCAGAGGGCCGCCGCAGGTGCTCACACCCCCTTTTGTTCTTGGCTGCTCACAGATTGCATGCTTTGGCACTCAGCGCACCTGAAACGTGAATACTGCATTTCATGCAGCCCCGTTGTTTTTATATGCCCCTAACCGATCTCCCCTATCATGCTATTGACATCTGTCCCTTGTAGAGCTGTTGTTGATTGGTAGTCATCAAGCAGACAGAACACTGAATTACAGTGAGGTGAATCTTTTATCTTGAAAGTTATGGTTGTGCTGCAGACGATAAGGGCACGCCCCAGGGCCCGGACCGTAAACGGCGCAAGACGGAGCTTACGGACTCCGCCGTCGGTTACGGGTCGAGCTGGGAGGAGCGACGGACCGAGGCGCTGGCACTGCTGCGGCGCAGCCGACTGATCAGCGAGGAAGGAATCGGCGCGACGTGGGGTGAACCTGCCACCGACATCAAGTCTGCCAGCGCAGCAATCCGCGCATGGCGCCCCATACAGGTGCAAATTTGATTCCTCTCTGCATATGGCTTTTGTTCACTTACGTATTTACCTTGTCTGACGGTGCGTCAGACGCTTTGGAGAAATTAATGAGACCGGTGTGGACAGTCCAGCGTAGTGGCTTCTTGATGACACATCAGGCAGTTGGTCATTCACCGTATTTGCCCTCCCTGTGACGGTCCGGGTTGAGCGGTTCTTACCGATATTCACAGCAGCAGCTCTGTGACCTTCGCTCTTTGGAAAGAATTGTGAGAAAGTCAGAGCTGCCGTTGCTTTACGTGCACATGCAGCATTCGCAATCTTTCAACAAACTTGTAGGAGGTGCCCGTGAGGCTTTGCCATCTCTTCGAGTCTGATATTGCGCGACAGAGAGGCTGATGAGGCAGTCTGCGTGGCAGGTGAGCGTGCTTGAGCAGCTGGCAGACCTGCTGGAGGCCAGCGGTGCCCCCAGGACCGAGGACGAGGATCTGGCCAGCATGCGTGACGAGGCGCGCCGGAAACTCGATGACATCAACGAGGTGCTTTTCCCAAAGAAAAACCGTGCCGCTGCATGAAACCTGCAATGGAGCATGACCCTGGTATTTGTTAGGTCAGGAAGACCCCTGAAACTTGCTCAGGAAAATTCCCCGCACCGCCGGGGGTGCAATTTTAGCATTTAGCAATACAGTAGTAATCAGCAATTGTGGGGCGCAGGTGCCGAGGGAGGCGTGCATGGAGAGGGAGGTGCGGCTGGCGGAGCTGACGGGGAAGCTGGAGGAAGCCGGCCGGAAAGTGGCGCGGCTCTGGGCGCGCGCGCATGCGGCCGGCTGGCAGGAACGCCGCCCGACGGACGCCCCGGCCTGGTGCGCCGCGTTGCTGTCGGCCTATGACTCCGCCAAAGCCGCCGCTGCTGCGGCCAGCGCCGAATGCCAGGTCGGCCAACACCTTTCCGATTTTTGTGTGTGTCATTTTGTGTATTTTGTTTTTGCTTGAATTCGCCATACAAGAATGCAGCATGCGTTGCAAGGCTGGTAAGGTTTAACATGCAGAAAGGCGGAGGAGCTGTAATTGTATGTGTTGCTTGGCAACGCCCTCCTTTCAACTATTTGCACAATCCCTGTGAAAAGAGTTAGAAGCTTGCCATTAGTGTGCCTGAAAAGGGCCTGCCATACTTCGGGGAATCATGCGCTTTCAGTGCCCACTCGTGATGGAACACTGAAGATAATTAAATCTTGAGGTGAGCGCGTGTGAGATGTGCGGGTGCCATGCTGTGTGCAGGTGCAGTGGGCGGCGGTAACTGAGCTGTTGCAGCCGGAGGAGGAACGCCTCATGCAGACGCGCGCAGCGCTAGAGGGCGTCTGCGTGACACCAGTCGTGGCCACCGCTCTCTCCAACGCTCAAGCCGTCCTCTCGGCCCTGCAAGGCAACCTACCCTTGCCCCGCCGCGGTGAGATTAGCCTCCTTCTTGATCCCCTGTTCTAACAACCCTTGCTGCTTCAGATGCTCCTCAGGTTGGGAAATCTTCCCCATGAGCAGTATCGTGGCAAGATGACCATAGTACAAATTTTGAGGCCCTGAGCCTTACTTCCAGAAATTTGGGCGCTTGCCAAGGTCATTCTTTCCCGCGGATCTGTAAGATATCAACGTTGGGAATCCTTAACAATAAGGTAGTCTCAACGGTATTAGAAGGCTCACAGGAGATTGCAATTGTCTGGCTGCTTACTGGGCCCCACTTTTTATCTGGGCATCTTCATTTTGGCTCATCATCAGCTCTGCAGAAGCTTCACAGAAAGTGTCTACCATCAGAACGCTTTCTTTAAGGATGCCATTTTTTTTGGCACTTTCCCACCAATTTTCACATTTCAGAGTTCTAAATATTTACTCAATTACAGGGGCCGGTGGGGAGGCGGCCAGCGCAGCACTGACAGAGGCGATGCAAGACATTCCAGAGCAGCGCATCGTGCGGCTGGCGCGCGAGGGATCAAGCCTTAACCGGGCGCTCGTGGCCGCGCATGCCCTGCGGCGGCTGCACCCCATGGACACCCTGGATTACCAGAAGGTGGGCAGATTTAACAAATTTGAATTAGAATTCGAAGAAAAAGGGCAATTTCAATTAAAAAAAAAACACTGGTGCTGAGATGATGAGTCATGCTTCCCTGAGCATTACTCGATGACTTCAAGCGCTTGTTATTTTACATTTGAGGTTTGTTGTGTGCAGCACATGGGCTTTCTGCCTGCCTGATTTTGTCTTTTGCTATCCAGGCCGTGTCGTCTGTGAGGAAGGTGGTGAATGCGCTGAGGAGAGAGCATGACAAGCTGCTGCAGCGCCGATCCCTGCACCCAAAATCAGGTGCATTTGCCAGTTCTCAGCTTACCAGAATCCTTTCTTAACGTGGCTCTGTAGCTCTCCTGAACAGCCCTCCTCCCTTGTCACATTGGCAGACAATGGCTCTGCCCAGAAGTATCAACCTGTTGACTCAAGTACTAAGTCTCCGGGCTCTTTATGTGCATTTGTAAGGCATCTCCCTGGGCCGGAGGATGTTTGCATTGCTGCTGCATGGTATTCACTGGCAAGGCAGCCCGACCTCTTATCTCTGGCGTTCGCTGTGCCTTGATGTCTGCATTCCTGTTCCTCTAATACATGGGAGCGTTTCCTCGAGCAGGGTTCATGGCCCAGGACAATGACCTGGAGGCGGCTATCGCTGCGCTGGACGCGGTGTGTGCCCAGCTGGATTTTGTGCGCGGCGTGAGGGAACGCCACACGGCGGAGGTGCAGCTGGAAGTGGCACGCCATAATCTGGTGCGCAGCGCAGTCTCAACCTATCTAACATTTGTTATTCCACCTAACAGTACAGTATTCCTTTTGGGCTTGGAGTTCATGTCTCACAGCTGCTTTCGCGCTTTTCTTGGCTGGTATGGAAGGCACATCGATCCTTCTTTGCAGGCTTGCCCGCATGCATGCGTTACCGTCGCTGCTCTTCTTCTTCCCCAAACTCAGAAGTCAACCTGATGCTATACCAAATGCTGCAAAAGCGCTGCCGCACCTCGTAATCCCTGCAGTATTAAATTATGCGTTCAGGAAGCACATGTCAATGTGAGCGGTTCTTACCGGCACTGCCTTACAACTCTTTTTTGAACATGACTTGTTACGATGTGGCGTACTGAGGGAATCGTTCTTGCGTGCCCAGGGAGTGGCCGAGGAGGAAGCGCGTGTGGCGGCAGCGGTTGTGTCACAGAACAGCAGCGGCAAATCCATGGCGGCTCTTCGCACGAACATTGCGGAGCTGGAGGCCACCTGCAGGCAGCTACTCTCGCGGCAGCGCTTCCTGCGTGGTACCGCAGAATCTGAGCAACCCGAGCATATGTGCGCGCCGTCTGCTTTCCAAATCCCTCCCTGTTGCTCTCCCCCTGTGATCAGATGTGAAGGCTGATCAAACGTATGTTCAGCAGTAGTGCATACAGACCCTTATTGCCAGCTCCCTGCGTTTCCTTATCGTCCGAGAGATGACGGTATATGGATGAAATCTGCCGGGCACGAATGCATATGAAGCTCCTACTGAAACCGTTGTGTGCTATTGTGCAGCCACGATGCCGGACCAAGCATGACGGATCAGCAGGTGCCGGAGCCGGCGGCGCCGCCGGGATCATGGCCGGCCGGCGTGCGGGCAAAGACCGGCCTCTCCGCAGCGCTCGGCCCCTGGCAAGTGTCGCTCGCCGCGCCGCACCTTGCCGGGACGACTGCACCAGCCTTGGTTGCGCGCCTGGACCTGACCGCCGCTCCGTCCGGCGCAGCTGCCGGCAACTGCGCGGCAGCTGCCGGGCAGGGGCTGTCCCCGGCCGCGTATCCCGCGGCGGCAGCTCCGGGCCCCGGCAGCGACATTGCGGCCGCCGCGGAGCCGGCTGACGAGGCCATGCCTGACGCAGGCAATGATCTGGGCAGTCTGCAGGGGCAGGAAGTCTCCACCGCGGGGCTGGAGCGCAGCACACTAGGGAGGGCTGCAGAGAAGGGGAAGGAAGTAATCGTGTCGCCGCGGAGTGCCTCAGTGGACGAGCTGGCGCGGCTGCGTGCGGAGAGGCACGCGCGGTGGCTGGAGCAACAGGAGAGGGAAGGCTCGGGAGATCAGGCCGGCCCGTGCAGCCGGGGTGAAGCCGCAGGACCTCCAGGGTCTCAGGGGAGTGCAGAGACCCCTAGGGGGGCAAATGAAGTGTTGGGGAATACGGCAGGGACCAGCAATGAGGCTGCTGTAGGGGCTGGCGGGGGTGTGGAGAGCGAGGCGAGCGGCAGCGGTGCAGGCAGAGAGGAGAGCAGGGCAGGGGGAAATGCAGAGTGCCTCGTGTGCTTCTCTTCGATCGACAGCGCCATGGTGGGTCTATCGCTAACCTCCGTCACATTTTGTCGGAAAGTGGGTCCCTGCAGAGGCAACAAACCCAGCGAGCAAGCACCTTGCCGAAGTTATTTCAAAGCTGTGCCTATCACCAGCCCCACTTGAAAGATAGGGCCGCAGCATGAGCCTTTCCCGGCTTTGCATTGATAGCCTTTCCCACCAGCTGCAGGCGGTCTCCCATTAGAAGGTCAAGCCGGCACCATAATGTCCAGTAGATGACACCAGTCCCACACCATCACTCTGGGCATAGTTTTCACCCTTGCGAAAAGGCAAGAGCATTGCACCCGAGTCAAACAACGATATGCTGCGCGCAGCTGCTGCCATGTGGCCACTGGCTATGCGAGGCGTGCTACCAAAAGTGGTACAGCGCACGGCAGAAGGGGCGCAAGCAGGACTGCATGGTCTGCCGCCAGCCGTTCAATTTCTCCGGCGTCTTCCGAGCGCCGATCGCGCCGCAGCCGCGCGACGCGGTCGTCCGCGACGACCCCAAGTACCAGAAGGTGCATTTCAAATTCAAATCCAGATTCAAACCTGAAACCCTAAACCCTAAAATTTCAGTCTGAATGATTCAGACTGCAGAAACATTAAAACATCAAGTCAAATCAAAACAGGGCACAGAACTTCGAAACCCCAAAACCCTTTAGTTTCAAATTTTCACTACAAATGTTTCCGAGTCAAATTGCAAGCTAAAGGGCACAGAACTGACATCAAGGGCTGCTGGCGGCAGCTAGCATCTGAAAGCCTGCAACGGGCCTTGTGTCAACGCTCTGTAGTATGTGCTTGCTCTGTAAAATGTGCTTGCATGGCTGTCCATGCCCAGTGGGTGTTGGCAAGATTTGGCTGAGGTGGCGGTGTGGCTGGTGCAGGTTGTGCTGAAAGGGCAGTGGGGCAGCAAGATTGAGGCGCTGCTGCGGCGGCTGCTGTGGCTCCAAGCAAATCATCCAGAGGTCAAGAGCCTGGTGAGCCAGAGCCCCATCAATCCTCCAGTACATACTGTAGTAGTCGATCTAAAACCCGCACCCTCGGCGGTGCAGAAATTCTTCAAGGCAACTTTTAGGGGTCTTCCTGAATCCAAACATACCAGGGTCACGCTCCATTGGACTGGGCTTGTCGAGAGAATCCCGAATCTGGTCCCAAAATTATCATAGGTTTTATGTTTTGGGAGATAGGGTCTTATTTATCCACCCTTTTTGGTCAAAAACAACTTTTCATAGGGAGTTTTAGAATGACTACTACAGTAATTTCCAATGCACAGGACGCTTGAACCCTTGTGCGGTGCTTCTGGCAATTTCACTCTTGCTGTCAGTTACCCAGACCACACTTCTGGCCCGGCCGGTGAAAGCACGTCTCACCTACAGTATTTGCCCAGCCCTTTTCTACAGTAAAAGGGCTATTAGGGATGTCTTTTGCGCAGGTCTTCTCTCAGTGGCAGGGTGCTCTGCTGATGGTCAGCGCAGCACTGGACCTGAATCAAGTCAAGCATGGCTCGCTCACCGGGAGGCACCGCGGCCAGGCAAGCAGACCCCCTTTTAACCACTGCAAGTTCCTTCGGTGATGCAACTAATGAGAACGTAGGACACATCTTGCACCACCTGACAAATTCAGCACACCCATTGTTTGACCTTCCGGGAGCCAGCGTTCTGGAATCACTCCCCTTCTGGACTGCGGCGCATGTGTGTGTGTGATGCGCTTTATAGGTAGGGACTCCAACTCCAGATAGGTTGGAAGCCACATTGGCTACCAGCGCTATCACTTATGGGAAACACTGGTGGGCGCACTAAATCATGTGTCAATTAGAGCAGGGAAGCAACACCTGTGCTAAATCGTTGATATGTACTGAGCCTAATTAAATAATAAAAAGTAAAACTGAGTATAAGAAAAAATTATTCACGCAGGGTCCAAGAGAGGTGATAAAAAAGTTTCAGGAGGACACAGACATGCGCGTGCTTCTGCTCACTCGCGGCGCAGGCGGTGATGGCCTCACTCTCACGCAAGGTAATTTACACCACGTGCTTCACCTATCTTCTGTCCACTGCATAATCCATCTGAGGTCAGCGTGCGGTGACAGTATCTGGCATGCTCGGGGCAAGATAGCTGCGAAAGAGCTGGCCCAAAACGGGTGCCCCTGTCCTGAACGCTCACCGCATCACCAGACGATGTGTATGGTAGGAAAATCTATAGTTTAGAGTCTCTGGGTTTGAAAGAAGCGCGGTGTTTAGAAATAATTTGACTACAAGCCTCAACCCAAATACTTGTTCACTTGAAGGATTTGCAATTTCATGGGATCTTTCCCCTGCATGTCAATGGATGAATCCCCTCCCTGTGCCTGTCAGACACTCTGCTAAACGTGGCCTGCCCGCCAGTGCACTTGAAAATAGTGTGGCCTTACTCCAAAGTACAACGCAACCGCAGCGAGCCAGGTTGCAACAATGAAGAGTTTATTGCTATCATTAGACACCTTCGCTTCCCCTACATGGGAAGGCTGTCATGATCCCACTCCTTGATAGAGCAGCCAGATCCAAGAAAGGCCCACTCAACCGTGGGCACGGTGCACAGTATTTGCACCGCCCCCAGCAGACAGATCTTCCACGTGGCGATGACCTGGCGCTGTTTCTGCGCATTTCTGGGACGGCATCGCGGCAAAAGGGAGTTGCACGGACGCACGCCGACCTGGCATCCAGCCTGGCAAACATTGTGGCGCTGGCATTAGAGTTCATCCACTTTGTGTGTTTTCTAACATTTTCGAACCTTCATCGACCCTAAATCCTAAATCCACCATTGCATTACCCGCGAAGAATTCTTGCTGTAAAGGTCCCTTCCCTAAACCCTAAACCAATCGACATTTCATAAAACCCTAAAACCCTAAGCTAAAAAGTGGATGAAGAATAAGGTGGGGGACGTTTTGGCAACCCATGAGCCGACTCCCAGTGACCGCTCCCTGCTCGGCATGCCGCTCTTCCAGGTGCATGGCCTCATGGCAGGAATGAGGTCGCTTGAAGATAACGGTGTGTTTTGCCTGTTCTGCGCAGCGAGCCATGTGTTTCTGCTGGAGCCCAGTGTGAGCGTGCCAGTGGAGCAGCAAGCGATTGCGCGCGTGCACCGCTTTGGGCAGAAGAAGCCAATTCTGATCACCCGCTTCATTTCACAGAACACTGTTGAGGTGAGTAGCAGTTTATCATTTTTACTCCTTCTCAAATCATAGCCGTGTGGGGCAGCCTCTCTGAAACTGCCTGGTGTTCACTCAATTTGAGTTCTCTGCCACGGAGCCTGCATGGAACAAACAACCATGTTGCAAGGCCCCTGGGAAAAGAAACTACAGGGGGTACTAAAGACTGCCTTTTTACCACTTGTCTTTAGTGCCCCCTGGAAATAAAAATCTCCTGAGGGCTTGCTTTGTTGCGGAAGTATCTGCTTCTTGAGATAGGTTCCTGCATGGGAAAATTCTCACTGTCTGTCAAAAAGGTAATGCCAGGCTCAAGCTTACCTGCTGACCACAATTGCAGAGCCAAAATTGTGTTTGTGCCTGTTGTGCAGGAGGAAGTCGTGAGAGAGGCGGAGGCGACGCAATCATTACTAAGCGATGACGGTGTACATACGGCGAGCATGCTGCAGAAATCTGAGGATATAAGCACTGACCTAAACATCCGGCTGCTCACCGCCGCGCTGCGGCAGCGGCCATCGTCCGCCGCCGACAACGCCGATACGCCCGGCCGACCCCTTTCCGCGTGAATTTCTGCACAAAATGATTCTAGGATTCAGAATTCTAAAACCTCAGCGCTCCGGGTGTTGCCTTCTGGGGTGAGCAGGATTTGTACATTGAAAGATGTGCCTCATGATTCCATTTGAGCGGATCTTGTCGGAGTGATTGAGAGCGGCAGACATCGCCCGGCCGACCGGCTTCCGGGTGACCGCAACCCCGGTGTTTCCGCCAGCTTCAAGGGATTTTATTGAGGGATTTGAAATGTGCTTCCATATTGACATTCTGGTGAGGTTGGCTCTTGAACCAGTCATCGCCGCTCAGTTTTTGTTGCTTGATTGTTTGGCATCATCAGTGGCAGACAGTGCCTGGCAGGTTGAATTCTGAATAGCGGGCAAGATGGGGGCTCAATTGGGCGTGGACATTCAAACCCGATTTTCAAAAGCGTCTGGCACCCATGTGTGCGCAGGGAATTTCTGATGGCCACTATGGCAGAGATTTAGCATCAAATGTTGAATTTGGAAGGGCCTGGAACACTCAGCGCTGTACAGAAAACGTGCAAAAAGATCGTCACATTGGTTTTGAGGACGGACATTTGATCTTAAAGCTGCAGTGTGCATGATGGTGTGTACATAAGAGATTGAAGCAAGCACCTGCCTGCAATATACATCCCTGTGTAATAAAAGTACAGACTGCTCCTTGCAGAGAAGATCTTACGTCAGAGTGCGACAAGCTTGGCCCAAAGAATTTATAACACTGCCTCAGAAGGGAATCACGGCTTTGGTGGTGCTGTAGCAGGGGTCTCTAAACTAGTTTAATTACTTAAGAGTCCCCTGCTTATAGTGCACATTCTTCAAGGGTGAAAAGAAGACCTTCCCCTCCGGGCACTGCTCGTGGCAGTCCATGTGTACTCCTCTGTGACTAAGAAGCGTGTGCCATAGGTGGGGGGCTTGCATCACATGGCAGAGTTGACCATGGTACAGTCCTTGTCATGTGCACATTCAAATGCAAAATTTCATTTAAAAGCGCTTGCAGCCATGGCACACAGAATTTAGATGCAGCACCAGACCGCTTGTGGGAGCCCAGACTGTGCTGCACAGCTGCAGTCTTATGCTTATCAAAGCCTGCACTGTACAATTAATGATTAATTATTTATCAAAGCAGCAATTTTTACAGCAATATTCTGGCCTTGTGTTTTGACGTCAGGAACTGACTACTTTTCAACGTAACGCTTGTTGCCTAAAATTTGGAACCATCAGCGGCAGAGAGTGCATCATTGCCGCTTGGGTTCTGGATAGCAGGCAAGATGGCATTAACAAAAGTGTTTCCAATCCACTCAACAACTTGTCAGGTGCCGCTTTCGTCACGAACACCCGTACCACAGAAATGCACCAACATGCGGCCCACATTTGCCAGCCTTCCTTTGGCAACAAATCCTCATGCTTATGAGATCCTGCACTGTACCCCTGATGGCCAGTTTCTGAATCCGCAAGCAACTTTACACCTAGTAGTTTCATGGGGGAGTATTGCAACGCTTAAGTTTCGGTACATCATTAAATGAAATTCGCCCGTCGGCCAGAGCCGTCCATGACAATATGTCAATATATAGTTTATGTCTACAATAGTACATATGTTCACACTGTGTACACTCCCGCAGTCATCACTCAAGGTCGTCCGGGAGTTCATCGTCTTCCTGCCCCGGGTCCAGGGGAGTTACTAGGTCAACCGGCAGCGCCTCATCAAGCACCGGCGCTGAAGCACCCTCCGCTGCCGTGGAGGGCGCCAGCCGTAGCTGCGACTGCCGTAGTGTTTTCCTGAAGGGCTCGTGAAAAGTTTCGTGCAGCCGCCGCACCTGCAATAGCAGCCAGAGTAAAACAATTGGGCCGCAATGGTTAACACAAGGATACCCACAAAGGTTCTATTGCACGGCGGGCCTGAATGCTCATTGGGAGGTGACTCCATATTCTGCTGACATGGCCCTTGCTGAGCTCATGCTCTTGCAAATGTTTGCAGCAGAGTGCACTGCATTTAGGAAGGGTCCTCACTCTTCACAATTCATACACTGCACACTTCACTATGCCGGCGAGTAAGTGTGTCAAGGCTTTGCATATGGATTGCAACATGCTCTGCCCTGGAGCAGGAAAGGTGCATCTTGCAAGGGCATGCCTTAGTCGGCCCAATGCCGGGCAGCGCAGACAGCTGCTGCATATTGGCGCGCATGACACCGGCCGCCGTTTTGAAAGCCCCTCCAAGCGTGAGGACATCGGTTTTATTGACTCCGCGCACGGTTGTCAGAGCAGCAGTCAGCTTTGACAGGTAGTCCTCCTCTGTGCGGCCCTGGATCGCGTCTGCCGGCTTGCTCTCATACGCCTTGTAGGTCTCCAAGTAGCGCGCACACTCCTGCCATAGAGAAATTTGCACGAGTCATTTTCCAATCCCACACATGCATGAGGCTTGATTCGAGCTATCTCGGGCTTCTATCCTTTGCAGGCATCTTCTGACTTGGTGTTTCTGATTGATTGCCATTCCCCCTCATGCCCGAATCTTCTCATTAAACGATCTGGCCTGCCCCTCCTTCAATTCTCTAGGCAAAGTGGAAGCCTGACATTGGAGAAACAGAAGCTTGACATGAACTGTGCATGCATCCAGAAACTCCACAGGCTGCCTTGTACATTATTGACCCCGCCTCCTTTGAGCAGTCACGGCGGGGACTGCACACACAGCAGTGGCAAATTGACAAGTTACCAGTCTCCTGCATGAGTCATAAAGACTGCACAATGCAGATACAAAGAGCAGGGCCCACCTCGTGGCTCCATGCGCAGATGAGGGTGCAGTCATTGAGCAGGGCAGCTTTGGTGACCTGCGCCAGAGGCTCCACAACATCGTCCACGTCCACGTGGCACAGCAGCACGCGCGTGCGAAACGCCCTCTGCAGCTCCTTTATGCGCCCGTATATGTATGTCGGCTTTAAAAGATGGTACCTGCCAGGCATGCGCGATTTTTGGAGCATATCGCTGACTAAATTACTCATCTATGCTGACAGAGCAGTCTTGGAATTTTCCTTGTAAAAAGGACAATGCTCAAAAATCAATTCAAAGAAGTTGAATTGTTAGCGCCCTCTTCAATCAATAAAGCCTTGCAAGGGGTGGCTTCACAAGCTTGCAGATGGAGAGCAGGTTGCCAGGGACTGTGTGTCCTCAGAGAAAGCATGGGTTGAATATTGGGGTGGCATTTTGAGGAAGCGCACCGCAGGCTCAGGAAGAGCGCGCAGGTGTTGGGGCCCATCTGGTAGTCTGGCACGATGTCTGTAAATTGCCATCGCACGTTGCGTATGTGTTTCAGCACCGGGTTTCCCTCCTGCCGCTTGCTCACCAGCACCGCATTGGGGTTGATCTGCACCGTAGATATTCAACAACTTCTTCAAAATTGATTCACACTGCACAGTAACTCTCAAAGATCAATCTGACATCAGCTGAATTGGTGCAGGTCCACATCAAAGAACACATATCTAGCACAACAGGCTAGCAGAAAAAGAACTGAAATCTCCTATTTCTCAAGGGACGGCAAACTTGTTGGCCCTCAAAAGACACACCTGCTGCTGAGGTGGGGGTGGATGTCTGGGTCCGTAAAGGAGAGTTGGTGGCGCTGAGACAGGATAGCTCGCCCGTCCAAAGTCTGCAGATGGAGGCGGCAGAACAGCACTGCTGCCTGGCCGTGGAGGCCTGTAGTCTGGGCTGAAGACGCCCAAGCCCTGGCTGATGGCCGCTCCTGGCTGGTGCATACTGACTGGAATGCACTGCGGTAACGCATGCTGAGCATGAGCACTGCTCGCTGCTCCTGCTCCTGAACTTGCTGCAGTTGGGGGCCTGTGATGCATGGGTGCTCTTGATATCTCGAAGCTCATCTTTAATATTATTGGGTGCGTGCCAGGAAGTTTCTTAATTGCAAACAAACTCATTTGGGACGGGGAATGTCATCAATACGTACCTGGAACTTCCTGATGGTTGATCGCCAGAGCTGCTAGAAGGTCGAAATAAGCTTGTTGGTGCTGCTGGACATTCTGCCGCCCGAACCTGCAATCAATCCCTCTGTTTCTGCCTTCTTCTCTTTTCTTACACTGCGACCAGTCAATTCTCATCAAGATCAATTGGCAATGTGTTCATGTCTACCTCCTGAAGTGAGGGTAGCTGAATCACGCGCTTCTTTGGGGGATTCGCTGGTGCATCTTCCGGCATACTAAGTAGAAAAACCTTATGCGATAGTAAAGGCTGCACTACTATCAATTGGCGACGTTGGTGAAAACCAGATGCAGTCAACTACAAGACCTCTGCACAGACAACTTGACACCGCCCTGTACCCAGAAGTTTATCTCCAGAAATACAGTCGCGATCAATCTCAGCTAAATGCAGAATTCATTGTGATCCCCTCAAAACAGCTCCTGCTGTCTTGATGAGATGACATGGCGTGCACGTGGTACAGCGAGCTGCCAAGTCACTGCATGCTCCCAATGGGTCAGAAGCATGCAACCAGAGAAGTAGGAATTACTAAAAGACTAGACTAAATATTCATCTGATACTATTTGACTTCCATTGTAGACTTGCCTGGTTCGGACTACTGCAACGAGTCTGTGGGAATTACAACGGTCCTGGCTGTCGAGCCATTGAGGAGACATCTTATGTGTACAATGGCGATTGGGCAATGATTGATCGGAAGATATAAATCATTTGATCATAGTCATTTGAATGCTTGGAAGTTTCCCTTTCCCTGGAGGCACGGGGAATCTGGCTTCGCTCACAAAGAGTATAGGCAAGGGCATTGTAGAGGATGTTCGGGGAAGGCTCCCCTGGTACAAGCACGATTGGATAGATGGCTACAGTTACGGGATAAGGTGATGCATACCTGACTGGGGCACCACATTTCCGACGTGCATGCCTCCCTTACGATGTTTAGCCAGCCTGGCCTCCAAGGTTTCCACCTGAGCAACTTCTTGGCATTCAGGCTGCTAGCACCGGCAACATACATTTTCTTCGCATCTGTGATCCCTGCCTTGGCCTTCGGCCAGCAGCTCTTCATCGAGACAGGTACCCCTCTGCATGCTTGTTGCACAGCCCCCTACACCACCTCATGTGCACCCCTCATGTGAAGAATACCAACAATTGACCGCATGCCAATCCTCTTTTTACAGACGAGATGTGCGCGCAGATGGCCAGCTGTCAGGCGTGCAGGTGCTCATTGCCACAGCCATCACAGGCACAGTGCAGGCGTTGGTCGGAGGGCAACCGCTGCTCATCATTGGAGTGGCGGAGCCCATCGTGCTCATCTACAGCTTCATGTACTCTTTTGCCAAAGGTACCCTTTGCTGCTGCAAGAGGCGCCAAAGTCATGTGCAACACATCGATAATTTGCCTGTCCCAACACGGCTGGCTAGACTGCACTGCTACCATCACGGTGCCAGCATTGCTGCTGGCCAGCTTGCTCTGTGGGAATTACATCCCGGTTTGCTAAAATGTCAAAGGTTAGTTTTCCAGTCAAATACCCATTTCTGTGATGCAAATGATGCAGGGCAGGGCCAGCTGGGCGCTCGGCTCTTTCTGCCATGGGCGGCGTGGGTGTGCATCTGGACAGCCGCCATGATCCTTGTCCTGTCCTGTGTGAACGTCTGCCACTATGTGTCCAGGTGCGTCCCCTAGATGTTAACAATCCTCTGCGCTCCTTGCCCGGCGTTTTGCCTCTGTTCTCGACCTGTCTGCAGTGCTCAGGATTGCCACGTACGGTTACATGCAGTGTCCAATTATGTCCACAAAAGCGTCACATGACATGCAGGAAATTTTGCATGCAGGTTCACGCGGCTGAGCGGGGAGCTGTTCGGCTTCCTCATAGCAGTGCTGTTCATGCAGCAGGCCATCAAGGGGTGCCGCCTCGAGTTCCTGCCACAGGAGGGCGTCAATGCACCCGAGTGAGCCCACTTTCCTTGGGCCCCACTTTCCTTGCACATGTGGCATGACACTGTTGTATCATTGGTCTCCTGTACACACCAAACAATCCATATTGCAGATCATACCCCAATCCTTGCACTTCGCATTGGTTCATTAGAATGCATAGCATGCAAGGGCATCATGAGGCAAATGGGTCACTTACGTGGCGGTCCAGCGCCACCTTAAATGCAAAAATTTACTTTTGACTGGAGGTTGGCATGCGCTGCAGGGGTGCGGCGCGGGAGTATGCGTGGGATTTGGTGAACGGCCTGTGGAGCATGTTTCTGGCGTTTGGGCTGACGCTGACAGCGCTGCTGATGCGGGCGGCGCACAGGTGGCGCTTCGGCAGCACGCTGGCGCGCCAGCTCATCGCTGACTACGGCGCCCCCCTCATGGTGCGCCTGCCAACAGTCAGCCAGAATTACACACTCAGCGAGCCGCTAGGAAGGTCCTGTGAGTTGGATTTGGTTGCAGTCTCAAGGAGTCTGTTTGTTTGGCCAGCCACACTCGTCTAAAAGAGGTGAATTTTAGGTCTCGCCGGTGCCTTCCTCAGTGACCACAAGAGGAGGACGACAGAATTCACCCAGAGAGCATGAGATGTCCCAAGCAGTCAATGAAGCGGCGCAACACCTAGATAGGCCGGTGCAGATGCTGAGTCAGCGATGCTGAGTCAGCATGCACGCAGGTGGTGGCGTGGTCAGCGCTGTCATATGCGCTGCGCGGGGCGCCGGACGGCGTTCCCCGTCGCGTGGACATCCCCGACACCTGGAAGGACACCGGGCCCTGGTCCGTTGCGCGGGTGAGTGAGCGCCACTACTAACCTCGCCCACCTGCAGCTCCAGTGCACTACACTGGGACTCTCCCAACGCCAGCCACCTGCCCAACATGCAATGAACACCTTTCTCAAGTGGGCTCCTTCGTTGTACCCTTTGCTCTTGAGCTCACGCATTCATGCAAGCTGCTCATGGGGTGCTCATCGTGGACACGTCTGTGCATGTGCAAGAGGAGAGGCACTGAGGAATACTGAGGAGTGCATGATGCCAAGTCAAAGTGACTAGTTGCGCGTGGCAGGATTTGGGCAAGGTGCCGGGGGCATACATAGCGGCGGCGCTGCTGCCGGCGGCAGTGATAGCGCTGCTCTTTTTCTTCGACCACTCGGTCTCCGCCCAGCTGGCGCAGCAGCCGGAGTTCAATCTGCGCAAGCCGCCGGCCTACCACTACGATTTTCTGCTGCTGGGATTCATGACGCTCGGCTGCGGCCTCATCGGCGTGCCGCCCGTCAACGGCGTTCTGCCGCAGGTGTGCATTTTTGAATTCGAAAGTGCAGTTGAAAATTGTGCACAGTTCTCCAAGTAAGCAAGGAGGCACGTCTCATCAGCGTGCAATCAACGGCTTTGCACTCCTTTTTCTGTTGCCTTGAATATTGAATTCAAGTGTCGGACACATTTGTTGTCGGGTGTAAATTGATGCGCTGGATGCTCATCTCTGCACGGAGCTTGTCCTGAAAACTAGGCTGGCAAGCAGTCTGGCGCAGATCTGCAGCACCAGAAGCAAGAGGAAATCTTGGAGAAGACACAAGGCTTAAGAATGATTTGAAACCTTTGCAGTGCGAAATATGGCGCATCTGAAAAGGTTTCGTAGCCTGAAAATGCCTGAGTGACATCTCAACACTGGTGCAGGCACCCATGCACACCAAGAGTTTAGCCACATTGAGGCAGGGCCATGTCAGGCGGCAACTGGGGAAGGCAGCCAAGGAGGCCGGCAAAGTCAACCACACTGCAGCTGACCGGCAGGCCGCGATCAATGGGCAGGCTACAAGTGCTCCATCTGATGGGCGGGCAGAGACGGCCGGGCAGCCGGCGAATGGCGGGGTGAATGGGCACGCCACAAATTGCCTCGGCGTCGGCGGTGGCGGTCGCGGCGCATATGCGGTACGTACCATCAGATGTTATCATTCTTTCTCCATCTGTTACGTTGTTAAACACCTGTAGGGTTCCACACCTGGGGCTTGACCGCCAGTCCTATATAGTAGAGCACCCAGCATACTAAATATTCAGCTCCACAGGTACCAGTTTGCAACATCGCATATATCACCAGCATGCTGTGAATGGGCACAGGTGATGTCGGCGATGGCCGCAAAATCGCGCGCAATGGGCTCGAGCGCTGCCGACCTGCTGCAGAAGGAGGCAGATGCGCGCTGCGCCGATGGTGCGCCTTTTCCTTCCATTTGTGCATGCTGGAGCTTTAGGGCAAAAATGTAGTCGGGCGAGGCGGAAAAGGTGCCATGCACGGGATGTGAAGATCTGTTCAGAGCGGGTCCAGTGTGTTGCTGATGATGAGAGGCGTGTAGGGAGAAAGCAATGAGGTGGGCTGTAGGCTCTGAAAAGGCTTTCATGTTGCACATTAGGCTTGGAGGCCGGCAGTGAGAATGGTGCAGCAGTCGAATTTCACTTTGAGCGGGACATTGACACCTACATTCCTGTGGAGGTAGCAGAGACGCGCATCACAGGTGCAGTGCTGCCCTCAACCCTGCCACTCCCAACTTATCCCCTTTCCTCATCAGCCTTTTGACCAGCCAATTTGCCCTTCCACTCGCAGCACACAGGCTGCTCTTGCAGCATTTGCACGTGGTACTTTGTACTTTGATCCTCCGCTGAAACCGCCTTGTATTTGTTGCCCTTACCTGCCTTCTCCTTCTTTCTGCCATTCCTCATTGCAGCAAATCAGACGAAGTTACCTCTGTCACCCTGCAGTTCTCAGCGCAGATGCTGTTCTTGCCGAGACATGAAACGTAAGAAGACATTCATTGCGCATGTGCTGTGCAGGCTTGGTGCAGAGCCTGCTGGTTGCAGCGTGTCTGGGCCTGACAATGGGCATCAGGCTGATACCCAGCGCTGTTCTGTGGGGCTACTTTGCCTTCATGGCGCTCGAGTCCCTGTCCGGCAGTCAGTTCTGGGAGCGCCTGCTCTACCTGGCCACAGACCCTGCCAAGCGCTACAGGTGCCAGACAATACCTCTTGGGCTTGTATCTGCATGACCAGACTCTGAAATATTAAGAGTGGCCCTTTTCGACCCTGCCCAGAGCGCGGAAAACGTGTGCTCATACTTGTGGAGTCGGACTTTGAACCATTGCCATATAGGAGACATAGAAGACCGACGGCTTGCACGTGGCTTTCAGTGCAGCAGCTGCAGGAAGCTGTGGCTTCTGTCTCTGCGGGTGATAGTCAAGGCTTTGAGCGGTGATCCATTGCCTGTAGATCTCACTTACCTTCTCTCTCTTTTGTTGCAGCCTCGATGAGAGTTGTATCAGCTTCTGAGTCTCACTCAGAGCTCTGGTGGCCGCCAAGCCTTTGCGACACATGTCGAAAGCAAAGTCCTTGTATGGAAGATTCGAATTCGAATTCAAATATATTTTCAGAATTAGCTTGATCAACTGATTTCCTCTGCGCTGCGCAGGCTGCTGGAGCAGGGCCATGCGCCCTATGTGGAGACACTCCCTTACAGGGCGGTGGCGGCCTTCACGCTGTTTCAATTAGTATATCTACTAATAGTTTACGGCATGACCTGGATCCCCATCGCGGGCTTCCTCTTCCCGCTGCCCATCATTGCGCTCATCCCCATCCGCACCTCCCTCCTGCCCAAGGTCTGGAACGCCCCTTGACATCAGATTAGATAGCGGTCCATTTCTGCACCGCGCTGCATCTTATACCTTTTCCAGCCAGCGACGAGAGCCCTTGCATGATCTGCGTCCCTGCTTCTGAGAGCCATCTTGAGCAGAGCATGCCCAGCACCTGAGCCCCAGCCAGTCGGATACTGATGCTGCATACGGCAGCAGACAATCATCCCCGCATCATTTGGGGTGGCACACCGGTTCGCTCACGTGGGCATGTGCTGTAGGTGTTTTCGGCCACCACGCTGCGTGAGCTTGACGCGGCTGCGTACGAGGAAGCGCCACCGCTCACCCACGAGGAGGCAGTTGCACAGATGGAGCGCCGCAGCTCAGCCCTCTCAGGTGCAAAGAGAGCTCTCTTCTGGATGCAAGCCTTCTAAAGTCTGATTTGGCAAGTGGAGGAAGGTGACCAGACAAAATACCCGAGGAAGGGAGGCACTATTGGTGTAGACGTTCCTTCCTTTGTGTGCCCTCTCTCTTTCCAGAGATAAAGCTTAAGTAAAAAGACAAAGCTAGAAAAGTCAAAGTCTGCTTCATGACAAGCTAAAGCCTGCTTCATTAGATAAATACAGCCCTGGATAGAAGTGCAAATGAAGCAGAGCATATTAATCAAAGAGGTCAATTAGAGTACAGTAGGCTGTGAGCGCAGCTGTCAATCTGCCAGCAAACTTCCTTAACAAGGGGCCCCTTGAGGACATGAAAAGCACCACGCCCATGATCATCTATGGGTTGCAGGGCGCTGCAGGCCACTTATTCTTTTGTCCCCTGATGTCGGTTGGCGTGACAGAACTTGTGCCATAGGAGGCGTGTGTATAAGGGTCTGTGCACATGCAGGAGCGGCAGAAGGGGAGGAGGCTTTAGATGAGCAGGTGACGCATGGGCGGACGTTCCAGATCAGGCACCATGTCAGCCGCCGCTCAATGCAGATCCGGCGCTCGGCTTCGGCGAGCCGTGATCCGCCCAGCGGCTCACCGTGTGACGCTGCAGGGAGGGAACTAGAAACGAGGGGCAGCTACGGAAAGGAGGTGGAAACATGAGTCAGCTCTGGCAAGCGGGCAGATTATGGCGAGCCAAGTAGCGCTGGGCAAGAACCCGGTAGAATTTGATGTCAACGTTTGACTAGGCGACTAGGTGGGTAGAGGGCCGGGTGTCAGGTAGGTACGGAATGGTTGATTTGACTCATAAGTATGCCAAAGTTCAGTTTTCAGTGTATTGCATTTCGTTTAGACAGGCTTTTCTCAGGGGTCTCAGGAAGGAGGATTGCTGCATGGAGCACTCGGCCTGGAGTGAATGATTTTGGTGTTTCAGACGCGATTCCAGTCGCTGAGCTGCACTCTGCAGTCAACTTTGAAGTAGCAGGGCGAGGTGCTCAGTGCTTCAGAGGTACCGGTCAATAGCAAATTCATTTGATTGAGTACATGGTTTTGTCAAACCTTTCGCTTTGTGACTGAAAGATCTAAAGAAATAGACGTGCAACAAAGTTGTGCTCAGTGTCTGGTAGACCAGGCTGTTGGCAATGTGCCCAAGAACAGACTTATGTCGTTCGTGGTGACCAAAGCAGGCAGTCAAATTTTGAGTTATGGTTCTCATCATGCGCCCTCACTCATTCTTGATGATATCCTCTTACAGACGATGCTCTCTGGTGGCACAACTGCCTAGAATTGTAGACCATCTATCAATGCTGCTCAAGCAAGCAAAAGAATGTCTCACAATTGAGGCAAACTTTCAGACGCACATTCCACTTCCTCGGCAGAGGGATATACTTGAGCTGCTCTAGTAGTAGCTGCCCTTAGAAATCTCCTCGTCCACTTCCTTAGTCAGCTCTGGGTCTGCTGCCAGCTCATCGTCCACTGTCCTCGAGTTCAGCTTCTCCTGCTCACAGCCAAAGAATGCCATGTCACCCACGTCCTACACAATGCTGCTCCAATGCCAGCCATGCCAGCAGCTTACTACAAACTGCACCAGTACATCGTCAGGCTTGCAGCGATTGTCAGCTCTGTTGCATCTGCTGTAGGCACATCACATTGCATGCATGAACGTACGGCCCTCCGCCTTTTGTCACACCCATCTCACAGTAATCAAACCAAGTCCCATATGTTTCACGCACCACACTTGCACGGCAAGCGAGCGCCTTGTGCTGACTCTGGCGCTTGCTGCTGCCTTATTTTCTGCATCTCTCGTTGTCTCGAACTGTCCCTGCATGCATGCTGCACCTCAGACTCACAAGAGTTCTCAGGGGCAGCAGCGCACCGTCTCCTCATCGATGGTGGAGATCTCCTTCTGGATTTCCTCGTAACGCTTCTTGGAGTAGGCCTCCAGCTCCTCGCTGCTTTTCAACAGCGGCTCAAACTCGCCATCCACCTTCTTCAGCGCCTCTGTCACGTCGTACTTGGGAATCTTCACGCCTGTTCAGGCGCCCAGCACAAGCCAGTTAGCAACATCCCTTGTCTTGCAAGCACAAGACAAAACGTTCATGCCTCTGACATGGGCTTGCAAAACAAAGATACTGCCGTTGTAAGGCTGTCAGGTGGTTTGTATATTTTTTCAACACAGCAGACAGCAAAGCACCAGCAGGCGCTTGGGACTTGATGCTTCAGGTCTAGGAGCGCCATGAGGGAGTAGGATGTGGCGGAGAAGAGCATGTCAGGGATTAGGTGTATGGACAGGTGGATGAGTCACCAGCAAAGGCCTTTTTGAAGGTGTCGAGGATGGCAGCATCAACCTCCTTGAACTCATCCCAGTTGATCTCCTTTGGGGCCTGCGCAATTCACACAGCTCGTTGGACATTGCTACGCAAGACTGTGGTGCCAGAGCACCTTTCTCAAGATGTGATCTCCAGTTGGTCAATCTGGTCTTATATTCTTGGATAGCAGGAGTAAGTTCCGCAGGGTGCCTACCGTGGAGGGCTTGCTCAGCTTTTGCCTGAGCTCGTTGAACTGGGCGCGCAGGCTGCCAACCTCCCGCTTGGCCTCATCAGATGTGACCAGGCTGTAGAAGGTGTCCCAGTCAGGCTCCTTCACAGCCAGCTCGCTGGCAGCAGCCATGTGCCTCTGCTGTGCCACTGCCATCAGGCCGCTCCGTGCCTGCAGGTGCAACGTGAGTAGGGAGCATCAGAGGCAACCCGAGATTGTACCTTTCACCATATTGATGGCTGAAATCAAAAGCCTATTGACCTATTGACTAGCTTGTATATGGAATTCCACAGCTTTTTATTCCTGTGCACAGGGGCTCAAGGCCACCCCTTTATCATCCAAGTGGCTACGCTGTGACCGTCACCCACTCGGTCCATATAGATGGGGACTGAAGGTTTGCACATCGGATCAGCCTAAGCGTCAAGCACTCGAGCAAATCTGAGATACTCAATCCGTTCCAAAGGTGAAGTTTATTACGACATGCGTACTGCGCGCCTTACGATCCCCAAGGAGACCGCTAAAATCAAGTGCAAACCGATAGAAATGCTACAAGCAGCTCCATTCGTGCTCAGGCTGCCAAACCTATTTGCTGAAATCGTAAATAACACGCAGGTGATGCATGCTCTTGCTGCCACAATCACACTCCTACCTTCTGCACATTCCGCAACAGTGTTGACCGCAGCATGTTGGTCCCGGATGCTGGGTGCTCTGAGGTGGCTCCTCTTGTCGATCACTAGATGCCACCACCTGTGTGTCGCAAACCTTTGCAAGCTTTTGCCCACACGGGATGGTGGCCTGATGTATCTCCTTATCTATGCCGGGGTCTTTGCACCCTTGGGCAATTATTCTTTACAGCATCAAAAGCTGTTGCATTTTGAGGCAATCCTGGGGGGGTCCCCTCGCTCTTGGTCCCCCCTGCATGTGCCGTAACCTTTCGGAACATCGGAACCTCGGACCACGTTTGACCCACTCCGGCTCGTCTTTTGTTGGTGTGTTCGACTTTAGAGTGTTAGGTGTAGTTTTTGTAGCAACCAAGCAGAGACAACCACAGAAGAGAGGGCAATCGGAGCGGTTAGCGCAGCATCCGCTTTTAGAACTGCAGTCAGCGTCCCTGATACTAGGAGGCAGAACAGTCCAATTACAGAAAGGAGACGCACTACAGGTGAATCACTCCCAAAAAATGCTGGTAGTGAGAGGATACATGAGTAACTATGTATGAGAACAGGACACGATCCAATCGTTGCGCCAAGCGCTTCTTAGAGAGTTCGACAGCCATGGGCGCCAGAAATCTTAATGTGGGCAACACAGAATGCTAAATCTGGAGGTTATGTCCTATTTGCCTTGGACGGCGGTAAAACAAAATCCGAAGATTTAAGCCCAAGGTAGTCTTGCTATCAGAGGGATGGTTGCTGGCGAACAGAGTAAAGTGACTGTCTTTGGAGATTGACGACACAGGTCTTCTGATATTATTGCTAGCATATCATGTATGCACCCTTGGAGCGAAAATCCACTTGGAGATGGAGGATGCCTTTTGTGAAAGTGCCTGGAGCACCCACCTCCAAGGCTATGCAAGGTGCGGCTTACATGATGACTCAAGCGCAACACAAAAAAGCAGCAAACCATCCATTACTTTTAATTGCCAGTCTAGGTCTGTTGTGATGGGCGAATGGAAAAGAGCTGTGCTGCACAGATGAAATCATCCACCATCAGAGGCAGGAGATTGAGTACATGCGCGAACAGCTTCACATCCAAGTATGAACCACACCGTTCTGCAGTGTCTGCTGCTGAAGTGCTAACACTGCTCAATATATTGCTGCAAGTGCAAAGCCAAACTTTTGAAAGTATCATAAGTAATGCGTGGAGGGCGCTAGAGGCAGCCAGGTCGATGACCTCACTTGTGAATCACCCAGTCGCATTACATCGCTTCCAGCCAACTCAGGGCTGATCCGATGCCTGACTCTGATTGTCAAAGTCAGCTACCAGCATGACACACAAGCACTGAAAAACTGGCACAATAGCTGAGGCTGGGGGTGTGGTTTTAAGAATGAGGAGCTGAGGAGAATTCAGAGGCAGACAGGCACGTCTGCGCAGCACGTGCTTGACCTGCGCGAGCGCCTCAACTTCCAACGTTTCAAGTACGAGCTCCTGGTCGACATGGTGCGACTTCTAAAACTTTGATCATAAATTGCAGTGCATTGCTCTTGGCCCCGACTGGCGGAGAGCGGTACATATACTGAGCACCGTGCCCACGCTCGATTGGGTCTTGCTTGGATATGGCAAGTCCATCAAGGGTTAGGATGTTCGGCAGACTTGAAATGCAGCTTCTCTGCAGACGCACGTTGCCTCTGGCAACAGCTGCATATATGATTGTGAGAGCTGTTGCTTTATCTTCGGCTCCAAAGAGGAAGGTGCATGACAAGCCCTCTCGGACGAATTGGAGTGCCTTGAAGCTGGCTCACATGCCACTGGCAAGTTGCCAGACAGAAACGTGTATGGCTTTCTTCAAGCAACAAAGCTCTTTTGTTGGGGTTCTCGCAAATTTTTTTGAGTGTGATTAAATGTTGTGTGCACTGTGCAGTGGGCAATGAGGGTGTTGGACAATGAGGAGCTGGCGCATGATCATTCTGGCACGCTGTGATTGGACCTGGCGGGGAGGCAGTATATATTTCAAGCTCTAAGCACCTGCCCAATGTTGACTGCGTACTACATATTAGTCATGCCTGGATCCGACGCGTCAGCAAGGTCTGGGAACTGCAGGATTCTGTACTTGCACCTTGACTGCATGGAATTGACTGATTCGAATATCAAAATGGGAGGTCTTGCAGTGGAGAGTCAGTTGCCGGTACAAAAACGGTACAGACAGATTGTAGCACTGTGTAACGTACAAGAAATGATCGCTTACATGAAATGGTACTTGCCCCACAAGAGCTCCGTAAGCATTAAAATTGCTACAATTAGATTGTGTCAAAATAACTACAGTAGAGATCTATGCTACAACTACCACTATCAATATGGGGACTTTGCTTATCAAGCCATTTGGACTTCCAGATGATTGCGGATTCCCATCATGCATATTACAGCTTTTGCTAGGCAGAGTCTGATCTGCAGCTGGGATAATGGAAGGACGCCAATCAGGCCGTGAGGCTTTCAATGAGTGCAGTTGCACCCGGCCGGCATTCTTCGGGCATCCAGCGCATGTGCTCCGCCAGAACATTGGCACAGTCGTCCAACGGCGGCTGCACTGTGTTGTGGCAGAAGCGGTACACCGCTGTGAACATTCCCAGATCACCTGCCGCCCGAGCCACATTCAAAGCCAGCATCTGTGAACGCACGTTTAGATTCCTGCCAGCTGTGCGCAGCCTCCTGTTTTTGCCATTAGACATGGTGCTCCCGCAGCAGGAATGCATGTTTCTCGGAAGATAATCTTCGGCTTCTTACAATGTGTTCATCGAGACATTGCATCCCAAATGTGCCTTCCAAACAAGAGAAAGTGCATTTGTGGCTACAGTGAATCCTGGTCACTCCCAAAGGGACGTGGAAAGGGGTACCTGTCTCGGCGGCAGCTTGGAGGAAAGCAGAGGGAGCCAGGCTCTCCACTCGGTGCATGCGAGCGCAGCGCAGCGCCCTTATGACCTGCCCATACACACCCTACCACACTTTATGCCAGTGTCAACAAGCCATCAATACTACTCTTTCACAACTCAGCACCTGGCACTAAACGGGTGTGATGGGCTGGCCAAAGATGCAGAGGTATAAAGCCAAGGTGCAGCCGACTCCACAGAAGAACCAAACGTCAAAGCCGGCTAGCAACTAAGCCAGTTGCTGACGCCGTGATGCACCTTTCGTGACAAGCTGTGCTTCTTGCAGTATCTTGTGATATTTACAGAGATGACTAATGCAGGACGTTTTTGATTTTCTTTTTAAAAATACTTCTACACCCGCACCTGCCCCTGCTGCAACAGCTGTCGGCAGCGCTCCTCGTGCGCGCCTAATTTAGCGAGTGAGTCATCCGCCAGCTGCCCGCCACCTGGCAGGTCCCCTGCAGCTTCAGCCTCCGCCAGCCTGGCCGCCACATCAGCGCTCGCCACCCCCTGCTGCAGGCCCACCTTGACCGCCACCTGACAAGCGCCAAACAGAAGGACTTCAACAAGTTTGCAAATCCACCCTATCTTTCCCTGCCCTTCACCCTTCTGTAAGGCAAATGTGATAGAGGCTCTATTTCTGAATTATATGTGCATTTCTCCACCACACACACACAGAGTCGGGATTTTTTTCCGGACTGCCGCCAACGGCAAGCCCCACAGCTCTTTATGCGAGTTCACACGAAGTACCTTGCAAACTCTAAACATACGAAAGGCTGGATGTGAATCCACAACACTTTCGCGCACATGCAACAACACTCTTGCTCATTTACTCTTGTACTAACGGCGCTGCCCTACCTGGAAGGTGTGGCCGAGTTGCAGGGCAACGTCGAGGCTGAGGGCGTGGAGGCGAGCCGGAGAGGGAATCCCGTGAGCCGCCAGACTGGCGTCCAGCTCAGCAAGCGCCGCCTGCAGGTAGGGGTTCCATTATTTTATTTTAAGTAAACACGTGTTCTTGTAGTTCGGCAAGATACTTGTTATTATGTTCCATTTCAGAGACCCATTGGGTGGCTTCCAATACTTGTAGGCAGTCTTTCACTGACACACTCTATATCACAACCTTCTGTTGTGACTCCAGTCGGTCACAATTATGGCAATCCTAATGCTGTTCTGGGCCAGAAATGCATCCAAATGCTGCTATGCCTGCAAAAATAATAGCAATTATCGGCATCCAAGGCAGTGCGAGCGCCAGGGAGTGCGGAGAATGGGCTGCCTCACTGTGGGAATACAATGCGCGCAACATACACAACAACAGTTCTTACATTCTCAAGGATGATATTATTACTACAGGAAATAAACCACTTATAGGTAATAAAAATTCCCGACCTGCAGGTAAGGGGCGTCCACCGCCTCCTCTTCGTGCAGCCACTGCAGCACTCCCAGCACCGCCTGCGCACAAATTCGAATTCGAATTTGAATTTTGAACTTTTCTGGTCACATGGTCTTCAGCAGCCCTGAACATGTGTATCAAGACCCGAATTGACATCTGCATGTCCGGACATTTGCCAGCTGCTGGACAGATCTTTCAATGAGAGGGGTACCAGCCATCGACAGTCTGCCATACCATTGGAAGCAGCATGCACGACAATATGCACGCAAGCTTCAAACGCTGGGCACACTTCGAGCGATCAGTTGCATCACCTCCGGTGATACGATTGCCCTCTCCTGGGGTCGGCCGGACGCCGAAGCCGGCCGGCCCGGCCCGCGCGCCGATTCCAAGAAGGCGGCCGCCACTGCATCAAACGCTGCGCGCGCCACCGAGGTGGGCTGCCGATCGACGAGCAACCCCTGGAGTGCGCATGCAAATATTACTTTTACATGCCTTTCCCATCCGTGACAATCAATAAAGCCCTGTAAGAAGGCCCTCCGGGCCGCTGCGCCGTATTGCGCTCACTCACAGCCCTGCCCCTGTCCCCCATCCTCTCATCGCAGCACAAAACCGCCGCTGGAGGGGTGTGAGCTTTTTATTGTATGAGTTGCAAGGACTTGATGACAGATATGTGTGGCACACCCGCTGCAGTAAGACTGCAACACAGCCTATCCCACTTATCAGAGTGTCTGGCTGCACAAAGAAGGCAAGAAGCTTGCTTTCAGAGTCTCCCACTCAGCATACAGCCTTCAGGTGGCACAAGCATAGCTGTGCTGTGATCCAAGGTGAGAAGATGCATGCGTCAGCAGGTGAGGGGGCCCGAGGCAGGGTTTTCAGGGTAAAGACCCCTGCCTTGATGGTGGAGAGGGTGAGCGAGGGGATGTCGACCGAGGGGTGCGCGGCCGCGCGGCGCCGAAGCAGCAGCGCTATCAGCTGAGCTGAGTCATTGCAGGAGCTCGCCAGCACTTGCAGGTCCACCTCACACCTCCACCCCACCTGCATGGATGTGCACGAAAGACAAAGGATAAGTGTGAAGCGTATGGAACTTACAAAGAAGAACGAGGGCTTTCAGATGTAACCTGATTTGGGGTAATGATTCTGCAAGTCAACGATGCTGTGAGCCTGAGCGCCCGGAACTGTCAACCAGGCATGGTACGAGAGCTTGCAAGCACATTTTTCAAACAAATAATCCATATGTTTTCATTGTGCACAGACTGAGATCCTGGATGATGTCTGTACTTGGCTTGCCAACCTGACACAGCACGGCTCCTGGAGGAGCACATCTGCTCGAGAATACAGGCACGGACACAGGAGTGACCATACCGCGCTTCTGTGTGCTCCTTTTTAGTCGACATGCATGCAGCCAAGAGACCCAGAGCCAGAGACCCGGGGACTCATAAATTGGTGCCCGATCCCATCATCGTGTCTGTCCCCAAGTATATCAAGAATCTGCTCCCTAAAGCCAAGTTGGTCGTATCAAGACAGGGACATTAAGCAAAGGGAGGCTTACCCCGGTGAGGGTATCCAGCACGAGGTTGGGCTGCTCGAAGCGCCAGGCGGCCATGTTGGGAGGCTGCAGGGAACGCCTGCGTACGGCCCTGGGCGACGCCACGCTGGAAGATGAGCTGGCGGGCAACTCCGCCTCCTGCACCATTCTTCATGACCTCTCAAACGATTAAATCTTACTCATCCATCAAACTCACATTCTTTACCAGCATTAGCGCTGTAGCTGCTAGGAACAGCTGCAGACATGAAGCTTGCATTGCACCCCCTCTGGTCCGCCTCCATGCCATTTTGCGGGTCCCAGCTGCCATCTCATGCTGGTCCTAGTAGAGAAAACTGTTAATTATGGCAGCAAGCTATCGGCCATTCCTCTACCACACAAGTGGACCTCGATTGAGCGCTTCATATACAATGCACAACAAGCAGCATACAAGCAGCGCACCCCGATAAGGCTAATAAGAACGCATGCTTGATGTCCTACAACCCTCACCAACTTGGGAACTGCAACCTCCATTGCAACTACTTTGGGCAGTGGCCCACTACCTAAAAAATTGCAATAGAAAGGGACGGAATAAGGCCCGCAAAAGGAGGTGGCCTCAGAAGCAACAGGTGGCGCACCCCGATGGGCGCCACGGCGACCGACTTGATTGTGGCTGCCACGATTGACCCAAGCATCTTTGGAGGCAGGGGCCAAGTGCATGCTGTGGTTCCAGCTGCAGCAAGGCAACGAGAGCATCTCCTAATCAAATGCTTCTTTGCAGCAGCCAACAGAAGCCCTCAAGCAGCGCACCCCGATGGGCGCCATGGCGAAGGGCTGCGCGGCGGACACCGGTGCGGAGCCGCCAGAGACGTCGATGATCTGCGCTCGGCCGCTGTGGCCCATGTGCGCAATTAGTAAGTTGTCGAACACGCTGTAGCGCACCCCGCTGCCCGGCATCTCGTACTGGTGCTGCAGTATCACAGCGTCCCTGCACCATTTGCATGCATGCAACCTCACATCGTTTGAATAATGGAAATCCTGTACTGTGGGGGTAAGGGAAGGGGATTTGCACAATCTGTCTAGCGCATGTCTTGCAGCGTTTGCTGCTGGTTCCCCCAATACCAAGCCACGCATGTCCTCTTTATCCCTGTCTTGATGGTATGCCACAAAAAATAGGGCTCCTCTGAATGCCAGGTTCCTGGCATAATGAATGTTACATTCTTCTGTCACTCCATCCATGCACTCATGAAGGACTGAGAATACTTCTAGCAATAACATGTGCCTGCAGAAAGTGCCCGGCAAGGGGTTATTTGAGCAAGAGCATCTCCGAAGTCACTAAAAACTCATCTGCTGGTGCTAGTTGCCCTACGAACAGCACAGGACACAGCGGCATGAAGATGACAGCGAGTGAGACAGGCGGGAAGATCTGATCGGAGACTCACACATAGAAGCGGTACAGCAGCAGGCGGCGCGCTGGCCGGTTGAGGTATGCGCAGTAGACGCGCCCGTACACGGTCAGCATGCTGACATCAGCGGGGTCCAGGCGGCTGGCGGCCGGGGGCGTTGTCGTGGCAGGCGGCGTGCTGGCCGCTATCTGGAAGGGTGGCAGCTTTGCCACTCCTTTTGCCGTGAACTGGTACCCCTGCATGCATCCATGGCATCCTCTTCAAAAGTCTGGTCCCCATCCTCACCGGTGGGAACAATCTTGGTCATTTGAAACGAGATTCTCAGGTGTTCATGGAGAACCTTCCTGATGAAGCTGTGACAAAAAGAAATAGTGACGATGGTAATGCATGAGGAATGGCATGTACGCATTTCTGCATGGGAGAGCACAATACACATGAAGACAGAATGATGTATGCTGGAGATGCACCTGGAGCCAGAGGCCGAGCTCCCCGGTGCCCAGGAGTGCGAGGCGGCTGTCGTGAGAGTAGCGCCACCAGCGGATGGGGTGCTGCAGCTTCCCCTCATGCTTCAGCCCCTGCACACATCTCCATAATTTGGATCCAGCGGAGGGGGCTGTATGGCCGCTGTTCTCAGAAAGACAGTATGAAAAGCTGCATGTCCGTGATCAGTCTGCTCGTGTGATCCCACCTCCTCATGCATGTGCGCATCGCCCAGTGCAGGTACGATGCGCACTTAATAGACGTGGTGTGATTAGGAAAGTGACAGTACAATCCCATTTTAGCAACTCCACAGTGCTGAGAGAGGACAGGTGTTCAGAAGGGATTTGCATGGTGAAATTGTGACTAATCAGCAGTGATTTTCAGTATCATGCGCCGTTCTGAGTTATTATCCTAAAGGGTCAAGTCACCTGGCGGTCGGCGGCGAGCGTGTAGAGCTCCAGGCCTGCATTTGTCACCATGACAAAGTCGCAGCCGGACGCGCGCGCCCAGAAGAAGCCGGTGATGGCATGCTTGCCGCGCAACGCGCTCTGCACAAACAGGTTGGGGCTGTCGCGCGAAACAAACTCCAGCCGCTCCGGCGTCCGCTGCAGCGCCACTAGCCGCCCGTCTGGGGATACGGCAGCCGCCACAATCGGCGGACCCGGCTCCATCTCGGTCACCTGCAGCAAATTTGTTGACTCTATTGTATCAAACACCCTTTGATACGAAAGCACTCCATGGTGATTATGTCTTTCTGCAGGATTCACAATTACCACTCCAACGAGCATTGCCCAGTTGAGATGACATATCTGCCGGGATATTCTGCCAGTTGACCCTGCTAGGGGAGTTGCATTATTACTTAGTAGGCATGCCTGATTGTCTGATTGTGCAGGCAGAAGGCCGGATGTAGCACATGAGTCCAGCTGGTGCGAAGTCTGCACCTGTGGCGGCTCGCTGGGCCTGTCGATGCTGTAGGCGGTGATACTGCCGCGGCAAACTGCCAGCAGCAGGCGCGCAGCCTGGCTGTAGTGCAGAACATCCACGCCCTCCGCGTCAAATCGCAGGCCCGCGTCGCGCAGAAATACCTGCGCCGCGCCCGGCTGCGGCGGCCCCGCCATCGCTATTTCTTCCTGCATTGTGTCGAGCACATCTATTGTCTTGGTTGGCTGAAGAGGTATAAAAACTTAGGAGATGGGACAAGAGAGAAGTCCTTCCTCACATAAGGTAGCCTAGACTCTGCTCCTTGTACTGCTTGCTCTCAAGCATGGGTGCAGAACAGCGGTGGCAACACGTGCAATATATTTGCAGACCGCCAAACCCGGAACAGCCAAAGTCCATGAGCATGCATGAATTGATACATGATCGCTTCCCTGCTGCAGGATCCTGTCAACGGACCTGTTAGGGAGTCTAGGACACGATCTCGGCTCGCAGCTTGGCCAGCAACTCGGCCTTGACGTCGTCGGGGACGGCCGCGCGGCCGCGAGGGCGCAATGCCTTCACCAGGTCACTCACCGCCAGGTTCGCGTTGCCCTCTGCCAGCATTATCTCTGCGCAGGCAGCCACAACAGGATATTTTTAAATCTTGCTGCTTGCAATATTTTTGAAATTTGCATGGAGTTCTGGAGGTAATAATTGCGAACGCACAATATTCAGATGTGGTGGGCCTGCCGTAGGTGTCAAGTGCACGAGGTGTGTAGGGAGGCTGGACATGCATGTCGAACACGAGCTCACCCCTTGCATGTGCTTCTACCTCGTCCCTCCAGCCACACTCTTCCAGTCTGTCCCAGAGCAGCTGCTTCAGTCTGTGGCACACTCAGCATGTTAGCCCACTGCCATTTGTGCCACACCTTGCTTTGAGCAGCACATGAAGAAGATGGCGGGCCAGATAAAAGAGGAGGGGGACGAAGTGCTTGCCTTTCTTTCTCACCACTCTGCACCAGCTGCACAAAAGACAGGGAATCGTCACTTCGTTGCTCTAGACAGTTGCTGATGGGAAGAGCGCACGACGTGACCATGATAGTTTTGGTTGTTCGTAAAACATTTAATACAATATTCACAGAGGCAGAAGGACGTTACACATGCATGGCACACCCTTGTCAGGGAGTCTAAAGGAGCAGAGGATCCAACTTATACCGTACCTTCAATTGCACGCTCTCCTCAAGTGTGAGATCGCGGGATTCCTCGGGATCAGGAGTTGGTGGCCTATTTATGGACTTATTGCTTTTCGACATGACCCGGTCAAGCGACAGATTGCGCCATGCACATCCAGGTGTGAAAATGGGAACCTGCCTTTGGCTTGTTCAACTGGGCACACAAAAGCAATTTATAGCTCCTTTGTCTCCCAAAATACTACGAATGGGCACCATGCAGAAGTTGAACGAGCAGGACGGATTCAGGAGAAAGTGCATGCGACGTCATCATACGCACGTGCGCCGTTTGCACTTGATCCATTTCTCGATCGCTTCCAGGCAGAAACAGGAGAATAATTCAACACCAGATGTTGGATTGTTTATAATTACAGTGTTTTAAGAGGCTGAGCGACTTCTCGTGGATGCTACAAGATGACTTCACTCCTCTGTGCTCCTGGACGCAGTTGTCCCACTCTTCGTAATCTCCCTACCGCTTCTACGTCCCAAAAAATAATTAAGTGAGTGACTTTGTAGACTTAGAACGCCAGGATGAGAGTCCAAGCTTGTCTCGATCAGGATCTTTATGTGAAGCGAAAAAGCCAGATTCCATGCCTTGCCCAGTCTAAAAGGCAAGAATAGCACTCATTGCAATTTTTACTAACACTATGCAGTATTTACGTGGAGAAATACGCGTCACTTGAATCACTGCCTGAAGCTCCATGTTGTCTATAGATTTTTGGCCAAGGTTCTCCTGCGCTCTGCAGTTGCAGGCACTTTGGACCATGGCAGTCGTCTCAGAGGACCTTTGTGTCGCAACGTCACACCCAGTTAGCAGCTTGGCGGCAAGCAAGCTGCTGCAGGCGCAGCGCACAGCACAGGCACCAGCGAGGGTGTCCAGTGAGGGCGCATGTGGAGGGCCTGGATGAAAGCATCTCAGACTATGACGTTCTCACCCAGAAAGTAGAGGTGCGTCTTATGTTCTCCCTCGCATTTTTTGCATCGCAACTTTCACATTCCAGTATTTTGACAGCCAAGTTGGCAGTGATCGGAAAATAATTGCAAGCACAAGACAATGGCATGGCTGCACAGGCTCTTGCAGCAGAGGTGATGGAGCTGCTCGAGGGCACCAGTTTGTATCTTGTGGGCATGATGGGCAGGTGAGACTACTTTCCTGCCTTCACACACCTTTCACTGTATCCCTACTATCCCCCGGTAGCACCTTGCTCCTGCCACAGCTCGTCATGGTCGGGCATTCTGTGGGACTGTCATGAATCTTGAAGTCCCATGTTTGGTGGCAGTATTGTCTTTCATATTGTATTCCTCTGTACCCTTAGGCCTCCAATGACTTCCAATTGGGGCACAGTGTCAGAAGACATGCAAAGAAGGGCAACATGAAAAAAGTCCTGGATCGGTCTACGGTGATATGAGTTGAACCTGCATGCAGCGGGAAGAGCACGGTGGGGAAAATACTTGCGAGCGCGCTTAAATACCCGTACCTGGACTGCGACACGCTCATAGAGAAGATGGCCGGCTGCTCAGTGGCAGAGATATTCTCTGAGGAGGGCGAGGAGTCCTTCAGGGAACTGGAGAGCCAAGTTCTTCATGTGCGCTGCTTCCTGGACGCTTCCTATCTAGAGCCACCAATTTACTGGTTCTGTGTCCGTGCATGCTGTGCGGCATGTCTCCACATTCGTGAGGCATGCATGTCTGCAGCATGTGCCAGAGCGTCCCTCCAAAAGTACCGCACCATATATCTGACGGCTTCCAAGGAGGACTAAGACAGGAATTTCTGATTAATTGTGCAAGTTTATCAATGTTACTAACGTGCTTTTCTGGCACCTTGTGTGCACTGGCGCAGCGCATGACATAATTGCACATCATAATCTGTCACATCCTCATATTGAATTTGGTATGCATGCACCCGTAACTGCAGCTTGTCTGCAGGACGTACCTACCCTTTGGCAGGGAAAGCGTGTAATAATAATAGTAGTAATAATGCTTGCTCCTGCAGGAGCTAATGCCCTTCAAGGCAGTGGTGGTGTCGACTGGGGGAGGGGTGGTTGTCAGTAAGCAGAACTGGGGCTACATGCAGCACGGTGTAGTCATCTGGCTGACTGGACCTCCAGAGCTGCTCAGCCGACGAGCGCTGCGAGATGGGACCCAGTCACGACCGCTGCTCAGCCAGAGCTCTGCTGGATCCGATGAGGTGAGTCTCTAAACAATTGGTTCAGGGTGCAGAGGCAAGGCCTTGGTCCCCGCTCTTGATTAGGGAGCAATCTTTTGATGACTTGATTGTCATCTGTTTTGGAGTGTAGTTCAGATGGTAGAATGATGGTAGAGCCCTGTATGCCACTTTTTAAATTGGGTAGCAGCTCTCTACAGGCTGCAGCTGACTGCAGAGGTGAAAATGCGGTAGCAGGAAAATTGACTTTGCTCATAGTGTAATTTTGGTGCCTGCTGGTAGCTCGAAGGAAGTGGTCAATCATGCTGGTGGCATTTCGTGGCACTTTTCCCATTGTGGCATTTCATCTGCCATTTGTACTCACAGCTGGCAGGTCATCGAATGCCTCCAGCATAGCATACTTTTCTGCATTGAGTTCCAGTCCTAGCACAAACTCCCCGTTTGTAGCAGGGGGATGACGAGTATGCAGCGACAGTGGCGAAGCTTCAGGATATTCTGGACAAGAGGCGGCACATGTACGAGCAGGCAGACCTGCACATTCCCCTGGAAATATCCCCCACAGACCCAGGCGACTGCGGCGCCACCCCGGCAGTTGTCTCCTACAGGTGCTGGCGCTTGCTGTGTTTGCCTCCCTTCTAAAACCCCTAGCACCCTGTGAGGTCCCGGTTACTTCAGGGGACTCCTGTGGTGGATATGTTGCGCTGCATATCATTGCCTGTCTGTTTTGCACTGGAACATGGCAAGATATGTCCAGAAAAGATGCCCGTATGGTGACGGAAAGTGCATATAGGAGCCCCCGCCACAAACCGAATTTTTTTCCTTGCCTGATGTCAATTGGGAGGGTCAGCAATGTGCAGACAAATGAGAGCGTGTGAATTGGATACTCATGACCGACTGTGTTGGTTCTCAGGTTGCTCAAGGCGCTGTCAGAAAGGCTAAAAAATGACGCGGCTGAAAGGGAGAAGGCAAGGGAGTTTGAGATCACAGACAGTGCCTCTCTGCCGGCCAGCATGCGCCAAATGGACCCTGTACAGAACAGCAATGGGGCGCCAGAAAATAGTTCAGAGTAGAGAGGAGTGGGAAGAATTGCTGAAGCACAGGGAATATTCTCGTGATGGGCCTTCCAGATAGATAGCAAGCAGCCTATGTAAATGGATGCTTCTTTGCCAAGGAGCCCAAGTGACTTGGAGCACTTCTGCTCTCAAGGGATGTGCAATGTTTTCCCACACGCTGCTATGCAGCTAGCTTCTGCGTCTGCACGATTTCTTATAACCGCATGTATGAAATTTTCCAGTGCTCCTGCAGGCAGTTCATGCATGCATAAATGATGGTATCCCATTCAAGCGTTTCGATTACAGTGCGCTGATAACGGCGTTTTAGATCTAGCTTGGGTGTACAGCTGCATGCATGGGTTGGCATCAACACGTCGTTCATTCCTGGCTAATTTAGGTCGCATGCATGATCACTCACAAGTCATTCTGCCAGCCAGTCCCCACCGCAAAGTCCGGACCCCCAGAAAGCTTCACATTTACAGTTGAAAGTGACGTCCTAGTCATCGCCGGTGCGCGGCTTCTTGGCGGCTGCGCGCTTGTCGGCCGCGCCCCTTTCCACGTAGCGCTTCTTGCGCTCCTCTTTGTTGTACTTTGCGCGCCACGCGTCCTCTGCTGCCACATCCTTGGCATGTTTCTGCGCAACGATTGCAAAGACTCATTAGTCAAGGGTATGGCGCTCACTTGTCATTTCCATGGGAGGCCCCTGGCAGCTTGACAGCTCCCCAGCTTTCTACTAGCATGCCTGGGACATCAATGCAATCCTGCATTCCAGCACTGCTTTTCCTTCCACACAGAAAAGCTAGACATAAGCAAACACTGAGATAAATCATCAGACATGGAAAGGCGGCACTTACGTTATTACTAATCTGACGTGCATCCTCGCTACCCTCACAACGAGACTCAGAACGCAACGACTCGGAATCATAAAGTCTGTTTCAGAACACAGACGTTGTCTGTTGTGTGGCAGACAGGGGTTCTGCGTCCCTGCAAACAACTGGGGCAGGGGGCGCGGCCGCGCACCTCGCGATGGCGCGCCTGTTTGGCGCGTTTCTTCTCGGCCTTCTCATTGCGCAGGGCGTTGAGTTGGTCGATGAGCGCCACCGATTTCCGCTCGGCAGGCTCGAGGACGACGGCGCGCTTCTGCTCCAGCGTCTGCCGCCGACGCGCGCCCGGCACCTTAGGCTTGCTCTTGTACGGCAGTGCCGCCTGCGCCAACAGGAATTACAAGTGAGGATTCAAAGTGCTGGATGGGCGCAGGCCTGCACTGGGCCATTGTGCATTCCTTCGCGCAGGGCTTGCTGGGACTCCAGGCGCTCAGGAACCAATAAGAGCAGTCGCCACCTACGATTGCTCGATTCAGAAAAATGGCACAGGCTCTTTAGTGTCTGCTCGCCAGAATGCCACAACTCTGTCCATACGTCCAATCCATCAAAGAATTGTGATTTGCCTTGCCCCAGTTGAGTTGCCGAGAGACAGAGGGCTTCACCTGCAGCGACTTGGGCACTTTGAGGGGGTTGAAGCGCCGCGGCGGCCGCTCGATGGGGCGGTACAGGCTGTCCTTCTCGCGGGGGGGTCCGACCCCCGCCTCCCGCCGCAGCGCCGCCACCGTCCGCATGCCCACCCAGCCCGGGGGGACCGCCGGGGGATCCGCCCCCGCTGCAGTCAATTCACCAGCCCCCGCACCCACCCCTGTGGTACCAATGCATGATGAAAACCAATACGCCTTTTTGACAGCCACCTAAGTTCAGGGAGTTTTGTTAGTCCGCCGAATCCCCGGGGCCTGCTCTGACCACTGGGGCACCGAGGTATTGAATGAGAGATCCCTCGACCTGGAAGAGCGGTGCTGGAGAGAATGCTAAAGTAACATCTGGCCCAATCGCTGTAGAGCTGTAGACCGAGTGTGAACATGTTCGGGTGGAATTACCCCTTGAATAGTCATCAGAGCATGGGGCAAGTCCAAGCATTTGCGAACCATTCAATAGAAGAAAGATAGATATGCAGGTTGGGAAGGGCAGTGTACCGTTGGCGGTGGCGAGGGTCCCCCCGTCCGTGGCGGAGGACCCCTCACGGTAGTACCCCACCCCGAGGGGACCGGCCTGGAACACGAAGCCCGGCCGCGCGCCGGAGAAAGTTGCGCTTGCAACAAAATCAGCGTGATCGCCGATTGTGGATGGCACCAAGAGTGGCGGAGGTGGCGGCAGTGGCAGCGGCTGCGGGCCGGACGCCTCGGCTTCTTCTCTCGCCGCCTGCTCGGCCTGCCAGCACATGAAGGCGTCTCAGCACCGCATGAGAAGGGCTAAACGTTGCATGAGAATAACAAAACACAGGTGATTGTTGGTTTCCTATATCAGCATTGCAAAACGTGACAACAGTGCAAGCTTTGGTCTGAAGATTTGTAAGGTGTGCCGGGCACAATAGTGGAAATGAGCAGCAGGGATGATCGGTAAGCAACGCCTGCTGCTTGCAAGAATTGCCACCCATGCCCCGAGCATGTAAGCCTTAAAACTAATATGAAAGTAATTTTCATTTCCTCTCAACGCGGTATTTGGCGTTGACGCAGAAGGGCGGCCCCACGGAGGCGTCACCTTGCCGGGCTTGGGAGCGCGGAGGACGGCCGGCGGCGGCGCGAGCAGGTTAGTAACGGGGTTGTAGAAGCGCGGCAGTTCGACGGCGATCCACGCGCGCAGGAACACGATGTCCGATAGCAGCGGCTTGTCCTCGAACGTCGCCCGGAACGAGCCGTCCTTGCCGCCGTGCACCCCGGGCCGCAGCGCCTGCTCATCTCAAATCTTTTAAGGTATGATGTTGTACTTCTTTTCTGGCTGATACATGCTTGCGATCGCATATAGCTGGGCTCCAGGGGTGGCCAGCTACCTCACATCCTCCTTTACACTTAAAGCGGTGCGGTGTTAGCGGGGCAGGAGGCCCGGTATGCATCCACTGCCATGTATCTCCTCCAGCCATGCTGTGGCAAGAAGGTGCAGCACGCCAGCGGGCGATACAAGGCAGTGCCCAAAGAGTAAGTCAGCAGCGTCAGTTCCAGGTAGAACAGAAATCTTTCTGACTGCAGAGGAGAAAGAGTCCTTGATCCAAACATCGTTGCATATGCTAGCACAACAGAAGCTGATGGCACTGAGGTGCATGGCACTGCGGACATCGTAAAAATTCCACCGCATACCATGCAACCGCACCTTTCTTATGGTGCCGCAGGTGCGTAGAAGTTAGACAGCACGTGCTGACTAGGACAGCAGCGGTCCCCGGAAGAACTGAGAGCCTTCAACCAGGGGAGGAGGAACCTTCCTTGATCCTAAGACAAGTCCACATGCTAGGACAAAAGAAGTTGCTGGCTCTTGCATTGCTGACACTCAAAAGCATGGCGAAGGGGATCAGGGCGTAAAGTGCGGCTGCACCTTTTTGATGGTCCCGCGGATGCCGGAGACTGTACGCACGGTGGCGCCCTCGAACTTGGCGGCCTCGAGCTGGCTGTTGAACATGCCGGAGACGAATGCGGTGTGGCGCGCGATCTTGAAGGGGGTTCCCACCAGCTTAAGCTTCTTCACAACCGCCGGCGCCGCGTCCAGACCCAGCACCACGCCCGTCGCGCTGATGCGCCAGCCCTGACATGTGCAACAAAGAATTTAAATTTCAGGACGTATTTGACAGAATGTGTGCAGGTGCCAATGAGCCAGGGGTGCTGATGCGCCGGCCCTGACACATGCACGCGTTCGAATTTGAAATCGAAATGTTGGCGGGCACGATGCAACATGCGCAGATGCTGTTGCACCAGCCCTGACATGCATGAATTTGGAGTGAGTTGAGGACAGACAGAACAGAGTGCTGATGCCACAGCCCTGCCATGCACGCATAGTAGAATTTGAAGCAAGAGCTGACAGGGCACAATATGTGCAGGTGCTTGCATGAGTCACTGCCAATTGCCATCCTTGAGGATAACAAGGAAGCAGCACATTAACACAGTGTGCCACCGGTACTATTTTGAAAAGTGACCGTCACATGGCCAAGGCCCCCACCGTGCCTTCTCCGATCTCTATGGCTGCAAAGAGCGCACAATGCAGAAATGCGACCTGTACAATTGCATGGCATGGAAGTATAGATGGTGTGGACTCCTCACCCGCTGGTTGGCGGCGGTTGACTGGACGGCTAGCACGCCAGTGTTGGGGGGTGCCATTGCGCCATAGATGTTGGCCAGGCAATGCATGTGCTCCGGCGAGTACTTCAGCATCCTGCATGCAATCATACCCGGCAAACAATGAAGCATCCTGCACCTGAGAGCTGAGCTGATGGCCTTAAGAGAGTGAGAGTCAGCCAACCGCTGCCTCGCATGCAGCCCTGTTCTTGGCAGCCTTAAAGAGGCAATGCGGGGGTGATTTCTCACCCTTACAGTCAGGCAATGCATTGCGGGGCTCTGCATGCCTGCTGCGCAGCGTGGGTCTCGCAGCACTCGCCGCCGCTGCAAGGATGGTCAGGCAGAGTTGGCACTACGCATTCCCAGTGACCAGGACGTACACTTTACTGCCTCAGGCATGACTTGGATCTATTAGAGTGAGTAATGGGTTAGTCAGAGATGACTAATCGGGCTTTGACTCACCGGTGGCGGTCGTTTTGGTCTGCAATGGCGTACACGGGCACGGACTGGAATCGGCGCCATCCGATGGAGAACACGAGCGGGTCGCGCGTCTTGAGGAGGCGGCCGAACCAGCGGTGGCGCTTGAGGCGAAGCTGCAGGAAGCCGCGCCCCTCCTCAGAAGCTGCCAGTCCCCCAACCAGCAGCGGCACCGCGGGGTCCCAGTGCCGGACCAGCTCGCAAGGAACGCCTGCGCAGAACATGTCAGCGCCACATCAGCGCCATGTCAGCACGCAAATCTCAGTCAGCAGCAAGGGGCAATCTGAGTTTACTGAGTTAACTGAGTTCCTGGCAGTAGAACCTGAGTGTGCAGCCAGTGAGGGTCTTGTGTGAAGTATGGTTATGCTTGCCCCTGACTTGCAAAGACCTGCTTTTGCAGGAGGGGGGCCAACATCTGATACCTAATGTACTGTGATACCATTGCCAAGACATATCTGCCTGAAAGTTGAAGATGTGGCCTACGCAGGCAGGTCATCCTGACCAGTAATACTGTCCGGCAATACTTTCCTGTGCGTATTGAGCAGGAAAAAGGAATATCAGCGCAGAAATTCACACCGGTGAAACGCAGGCGGAGGTACGCCCCTGTTCGGAGGGCCTCTCCATGACAAAACTGAGTAACCATAGCCCTGACGCATGTCCTTTGCAAAATAAAGGCAGGTCCTTTATTCCCGGCCATCTACAGTTGTGAAGGCCACAGAAAATATTATGAATGGGAAAGGGTTCAGGGCATAATTTTGCACCGGTGAATCGCAGGCGGAGGTACGCCCCAGGCCGGTGGCCCTCCATGGCAACACGCTGCTCCGGATCGAGTGCATCCAGCGCCGCGCGAGTTCGTGCGGCCCGCTCGCCCATTTCCTTTTTGGCCGCGTCGTAGAATGTCTCGCCCTCATCTTCCTCTGCGGCCGCCGCGGATTTGGCCTTGTCCGCCTTTTTGCTTGGACCGTCTTTGATTCCTGCCCCCCCGCCGCCTGCAGCGATGGCATGCATGACAAATTTCAGGTACACGTGCAGTACAGCACTCCGCGTTTGCTAAGAATGCTGAAGTCACTTCCAATGACTCGGTGCATGATTTATTTTTGATGTGCCCAGCCAATGCAGCCAAAGCTCACACCGCAATCGTGCAATGTTGTTGCAATTCTGAAGACCTGATCAAATAAAACTCCTACGGGCCGCAGAAATTTTGCCTCGGGGATTAAAAATCAAGAACAAATCTAGGATCAAAAACGCCAAAGCGGCTTTGGTGCATATGACTCCCAGGACGCTTGCTAATATTGAACTCAAAAGCCCTTTATCTTCGACACTCACCGGTGTCGTACTCTTGGTTGAAGCTGGCCTTCTGAGCGATCTTTTGCTCCCGCAACCGTGCCGCCTCTTTCTGCTCAGACTCCACGTCCTGGATTGCTTTCAGCGCCGTGACCGTCGCTGCATCCCCGTCCCGGCCCAGTACCTCGCCTGCACCGGCGCCGCAGATACACTCAGCAGATGGAAGTGATGCGCATGCCTCCCCTTGATTTGTTTTGTGAAAATTAGCATCACAACCCTCATCATCTCCTGTCAGAACACTGAGCAAACGGGCCCATCAGCAGCTGTCAGTGATGCGCACAATATCCGGCAAACACCCAGCATCATTAGCTCATTTGCAAAAGAATAAGCAGCACATGAGCATCATCAGGACCCTTTAAACCACCGGAGTCTCCATTTTATAATCAATCTATGACCTGAAGCACACACGTGGGTGAGACTGGTTATTGCAGGGTGGCTCGGGCATGGCCCACCTGTCTCCATGTCAATGACCTCCCCAAACGCCTCGTCCTCATCATCGGCATCAGGGCCCGCCAGGTCCCTTGCCTCCCCTTCCGTCCAATCACCTGGAAATACAGGAAGCGTGTCACAGCGAGAAGCAACATCCTATCCAAGCACTGATGGGTGAGAATGCACACTGCATCCTTCAATTCCCAGAACCTCTTTCCAAGTACCTTGAAAACATTGGAAGGAGAACGCTGCAGAGCAAGGGATGAAGCTGACATTTGAACAGACCACATTGTGCATCTATAAAAGACAAGACTAACAGAAAGCCAAAGCAAAAAAAAGCTTGAAAGCACCCCAGCAATGTGCATCTGAAACAAGACCACAAAGCCAAGTGAAGAGATGACTCACCGGTGACAAAACGGTTGCGCAGCTGCTCGGCGGCGCCGTCCTCGGCCCAGCGGCTGACATCCAGTTCCGCCAGAGGCAGGGCCGAGGCGTCCAGCGCATCGTCAGCGTCCAGATCTGGCGCGGCTGAGTCAGAACCCGCCTCGTCAGCATTCCGCAGCCTGAACAGGTCGCTGTCTTCATCATCTCCCTCGCTCTCGCTTTCCGCCCCCCTCCGCCGCCCATTCTGGGTTATAGGAACATAGAGTCTCAGCAGCTGGCATCGCAGATGGCCTGCCTTGCAAGTTGGCTTTCCGCACAAGAGAAAAGAGGTTCTGTAAGTCACAGTAAGCGACTTCAAAGGGAAGCGACTGCGGTGTGCTTTTCATGCTCAAAATGCTGTGAAGAACGCCATAATGAATGCAAAAAAATCTTTTTGCCACCAAGATTTGACTGTTATTGTCCTCTGCCAGCTGTCAGCAAGATTGAGGAGGTCACCACAGAGCGCTTTGGTGTTGAATTAAAAAACAGGAAGAACAGTTTCTTAAGAAACCAAGACGGCTTCCTGTCAACAAGTCATAAGTTTTGCAAGCTCAGCTTCTCAACCTTTGTCATGCGACAAGCCCCAGACTCAAGCCGTCGAACACACCTGTGGCGAGCTACTCGAAGAGCTGAGAGCTTGCAAAAACACATCACCACACCTCACACACAAGCCACTCAATCCTTTTGCCACACTAGTACAGTCATCATACAAACTTCTGCCGTGCACTGGCTGTGATTTGTCAAGGAGAAAGTAATGCAGACCTTTTTGGCCGCGTCTGCCAGCGCAGATGTGCCGTAGATGTAGGACTGCAGGTCGGCGCCCCTGCGGCTGAAGAGCGCTGACGCTCGGTTCAGCATGTTCTCCTTCCATTTTGCCGCGCCCCCCAAGCCTGCATACATCACCACCCTTTTTAGATAAATCGCACCCTGTGCAGGTAAATGGATGTGAAATGGATGTGCAAATCCCCACGCAGCCACTACAGGCTTTCCCCAGACTTCTTGCCCAACGCTTGCAAAGCCTTGGCATTCAAGAAATACATAGCATGCCCTGTGCTGACGAAGTATGCACAGCTTGCCTGCCTAATCCAGCTGACCCTCATGTGAAAACAGCTACAGCAGCCATAATGACAGTGGTGAGCAGCACTGGTAGAGGGCATTTCACGCGGGGTGCGCAAAGTAGCACACCTTCTGTGTCCTCGCCGGATGTCTCTGCTTCATCGTCACTGTCTGTGTGATGAACACGTCTCCGACCACCCCCCAGAGTGGGTGCCTCTTCGTAGTCACTGCCCCCTGACTCATCCTCTGACCCTGCGCCATGCGAGCCTGCTCAATCGTCTCCAATGGAACAGCATGCACCACCAGTGCACAGCGGTTGGCAAGCAGACTGATCCTGACATGCCAATCAGAGCCGTCCTATCTTCTCTATTGGCTTGATGATGCCGCTGATTCATGCAGCACACAATGCAGGAGACTGCCACATCACCAAGCAATAATCAAATAAACGATTACGAATGATTATCTTAACCAAATAAACCATGATTATTGGAAATCTGCAAGCATTTATCATTTCGTCCAGCTGGTTACGAGTCCTATCAAACATTAGTTACTGGCGGGGCCGAGAGTTCAGTATGGCAGCCGAGAATGGCAAGACAGCTGCCCTGCATACAACTGAGATGTTGCCCCTGAACCTTCAAAGAACACTTTCAATATCATCAGCACCAGCTTGGCTTCCTGTTGTCCTTGGGGTAGTCCATACCGTGCCATCCATGCAATTATAAAGGCATGCATAGCTCGGTCTGCGATTCGTAAAAAGCCTTGAGATGAAGCATCCTCTGGCACCGTCTTCACAAGTAGGGAAGTCCACCACTGCCATTCGTGCCAATATAAAGACATGCATAGCTCATTCTAACATTCACTACAGTGATAATTATTAATGTTACACGCTTTTCCAATCCATGAGGATCACGTGCGTCGCAGCATTGTTTCTACGACAGCCTTCCAACACCCAGCCTACCATTCAATATTATTATTACTATTATTTAGGTGATAAGATTATTTAGGTTACACGCTTTTCCTGCCGAAGGCAAGGTGCGTCTGCAGACAAGCTGCATGTAAA
>JADEYI010000285.1_pt1 | contig 84337 bp, 63 predicted proteins | sample 8542331 | NCBI WGS metagenome assembly JADEYI01 (sample SAMN16510988, study PRJNA670497) | mine drainage metagenome | isolation source: biofilm near Copperflume 1 | place: Germany: Marsberg coppermine Kilianstollen | collected 2018-02
CTATTACATATCGGTCGACAACTACACGGGCACGGGGTACAGGGGCACCTTCTCGTTGTGCCTGAGCGATGTGGTCAATTACAATTTCAAGCAGGGGGCAACGGACGTCACCCCCCTGATCAACGGGTGTTCCGCCAATGCCGTCTATTCGACCATCGGTGCTTCTGGGGACCAGACAGCGGGGACCTGCGCGCCCAATGGCCCGAACTACAACGTATGGTTCAAGTTCACGGCCACGTCCACAACCTATATTGATGTCCAGGTGAAGACGGGAGGGGCATTTGGGACGATGCAGTATTCGTGGGCCACCTTGTGGGATGCAGGGGGCACACAGTTGGCGTGCTACCCTTATGCAGGCCTGAACCAGGGCACGATGGAGTTCAGCTATTTGGGCCTGACGCCAGGGACGGTCTATTACATATCGGTCGACAACTACACGGGCACGGGGTACAGGGGCACCTTCTCGCTGTGCCTGAGCGATGTGTTGGATTATAATTTTTATCTAGGTGCAAATAGTCTCACCAATTTGAATAATTGGTGTTCTTCCAATGCTGCTTATTCCACAATTGGTGCTTCTGCTGACAAAAATATAGGTTCATGTTGGAGTAATGGTCCAAACTACAACCGATGGTTTAAGTTTGTGGCTGTCACAACCAATGCCACGATACAAATGAAGACCGGTGGAGCATTTGGCACACTACAATATCCGTTTATGAGCCTTTGGCAATCTGACGGAGTAACTCAAATTGCATGTGCCAAATACACGGCACAATATAGTCCACTTTCCATTTCCGTTTCCTCCCTGATAGTTGGCAACACTTATTATATATCAACAGATAATTATGTTGGAACTAGTTACAAAGGTTCTTTTACTCTTTGTATTAATAATATTGGCAATATCTACTACTCAACAGCCGATGGGTTTTGGAATAACAGCAATACTTGGTCGACCGTTGGATATGGTGGTGCAGCCGCTGCCACATTCCCAAATTCGGGTGACGTGGCTTTAATTAGAGGAAATATTATAACAGTTGGTGCAAATCAACAAGTTGCAGAAATTGATATTGATGTAACTACAGTAAACTCGAGTTTAACGATTGATAATTGCGCCCTAACTGTAAATGGTTTGGTTGCAATAACTAATGTGGGCAATAATTTCAGTAACAATTTAGTGATACAAAATAGTGGAAGCATGTTTGTGAACGATCAGCTTAATCTTACAAGATCAGGTGGGAATCAGCCATTGGGAGTCTTGGTTAATTCAGGTTGCTCTCTCACGGTTAATAAAAATTTCAATTTTGGCAGCAGCGGAGGCACGACAGTAAATACCCTTGTAAATGCTTTAGGAACAGGCACAATTAATGTAAATCAAGATGTGAATTTTAATTCATCTGGAGGGCCACTACTTTTATTACAAATGGATGGCAGTTCAGTTCTTACAGTAAAAAGGGATATTAACTTTACAGCCACCGCTTCAGGGCAAGACGCAATAAGTCTCAACAGCACCTCATTGCTCAATCTTGGCCGTAATATCAACCGAGGTGGAACTCCGTATGGCTCCTTAACATTTAACAATTCTTCCACTATAAATTTTAATGGAAGTATATATCCACAGACTGTTGGTGGTGATGCCGGATCTGGCAGCGATTCCTTTTATTACAATAATGTGATATTCAACAACACCGCTCTTTTTACACCACAAATAACTCTTGGGGGGAGTAGTACGGTTCATGGAAATTTGACGTTGTCGTCTGGAATAATTTCGACATCAGCATCAAATCCCCTGAATTTATTGAATGGCTCTACAACTGGACTAGGAAGCACCATTTGTTATGTGGATGGCCCAATGACCTACGAAGTTGCCAGTAACGTGGCCAGTACACAAAGGAATTTCCCGCTGGGGAATAATGGATCCTACCGTCCGGCAATACTGACCGTTTCTCATTCTGATAACACCTCGGTAATCTATACCGCTCAGCATATTTATTCGTCTCCTGCAGCTTTGGGCTACACCATACCAGCCACGGTTTACAATATCTCTGGGAATCGTTATTGGACCATTAGCCGTTCAGCAAATCCAAACCTTATTTCTGCTAATGTAAAATTATATTATGGTATAGGAACCAGTGATGGCGTAACGGACTATACAAAACTGACCGTTGTTAAAACTACAGGTTCAGGTTCGCCTTGGATTGACATTTCCGGCACAGCTACGGCCAATGGAACAGGGACAATAACTTCTGGCTCATTCAATTCATTCAGCAGCTTTGCGCTCGGAAACCTAAACGGAGGCGCTAATCCGCTGCCTATTGAACTTGTTGATTTTGAAGGATCGTATGTGGTAGGTAGGGTAAATCTTAAATGGTCTACGGCATCCGAAATTAATAATGACTACTTTACCATCGAGCGTTCTTCGAATTCGGGCTATGAATTCGGGAAGATTCTTCAAGTTCAAGGATCAGGAACTGTAGCAACGTTTACTCAATATTCTGCTACGGATCAAGAACCTTTAAATGGAGTTAATTATTATCGGTTAAGCCAAACTGACTTTGATGGTAAAAAAACTTATTTGAAAGTAATTTCAGTAAACTGTACGAATGATAATTTACTTACGGTTTATACTTACCCAAATCCTTTTAATGGTGGTGAATTTACGATCTCTATTCAGAATTTATCTTCTTCTGCTAGTGAACAGAAATTGTACCTTGAAATTTTTGATATCGCCGGACGAAGTATTGAGCAATTTGATTTAGGGTTAACGAGTTTTTCGGGTGTCAATGTCAAATTAAAGCAACCACTTAGTCCAGGTCTTTATTTCTTTAGATTCATTTTGAACGGAAAAACCTACAGTAAAAAAATGATAGCAAAGTAGGTTGCTATTTTATATTCGATTTGAAAGGGGTCACTTCTTCGAGGCTAATTTTATTATTGCTTCGATTTATATCTGCCATTCTTCGCGAAGGATCAATTTCAAGAGATTCAATTTCTTCCGGTTTTCGATTAATCTTCAATGTATAAGAAGGATAAACCCACGGCCATGTTTCACAGAGAATTGGATGGTTTCCTTCCGACTTTCCACCCAATAATTCATTCATAGGGATATAATATACTTCACTTGAGCCATCTTTGTAGGTGACCACAAAATCTATGGGCATAGGAAAATCCCCAATTCGTTTTAGCTCAACTAATGTGGCTTCATCTTTTTCGATTAATTGACTAATTCCATAATCAATTCGCTTAGTTGTACCTATCCAATAACGCAAATACCATCCAAGTTGCAGCCCTGAAGTCTTTTCCATTACCCTGATAAAATCGTTAGGCGTAGGATGTTTCATCTTCCAAGTTTCGTAATAACGAAGCATTCCCTTTTCGAAAATCTTTTCCCCAATTAGATATTTTAGCTGTTCAAGAAAGATTGCGCCCATACTATAGGCCGCAGTGCCGTAAGCTCTATTGGTATTGAAGTGGTCAGATTGTTGACCCGCAGGCTCTTGCAGCCCGCTTGCGATTAAGGCGTAATAGCTGGCATAGCTTCCGGCATGTGGATTCTTGGTTTCATTAATTGAAGCCATCGCTTCACTACTCGCAAAGTCGGTGAACCCTTCATCCATCCAGGCGTTGAGCGATTCATTTGATGCCAGCGTCATTTGAAACCAACTATGAGCCACCTCATGCGCCATTGTACCACTTAGGCCTTGCAAAGAACCCTCACCGAGGATGAGCGTGCACATCGGATATTCCATGCCTCCGTCACCGCCTTGAATGATAGAATATGTGTCGAATGGATATTTTCCAAAATGGGTGTCCAAGTGCCGAAAGACTTTTACAGCCGTTTCCTCCATTTTTATCCAAGTTTCCGCTGTCTTTTCATTTTTTTGATAGAAAAAATGAAGCATTGGTCCATTGGGAACTTGGGCCTGATCATGGGTATAGTCAGGATCGGCCGCCCAAGCAAAGTCAATCACATCTTTGGCAATAAAATTCCAAGTAAGATCACCTTCTGGTTTGCTCACCAAGCTACCCCTTTTTTCATAACCAAATCCGACCTTATCAGCATTTTGCAAAATCCCAGTACCTGCGACTGCAAAATTTGGATTGATGGATATGCTCACATTGAAATCACCCCATACCCCATGAAATTCTCTAGCCACATATTGATACGCATGCCATCCCTGATAATCGTACTCTGCCATTTTTGGATACCATTGCGTCATCGAATAAGCAATGCCCTCACGATTATCGCGGCCCGACCTGCGAATTTGCAAAGGAACTTGAGCATGGAATTTCATTTCGAAAGTGGTTTTAGACTTCGGTGATAACGGCTTTGCCAATGTTACTTCGAGCAAAGTTCCGTTTACTTTATAAGTCAATTCTTTTCCTTCTTGCCTTAGGGATAAGATATATTGGTAGCCAATCTCATCTTCTTTTAGTTTAGAGATTCGATCAGCTACCCTTCGGTCGGGATCTGCAATATTTCTTGACCGCACATCCATCATGCTGCCTGGCTGGAAGGCATTAAAATAGAGGTGGTAATAAACTTTAGAAAGTGTGTCGGGAGAGTTGTTGTAGTAGATGAGCTTCTGCTCTCCATCCAGTTGATGGGTTTCAACATCCAAGTTTACCTTCATCGTGTATTCTACACGCTGCTGCCAATATCCGCTTTGAGCTTGGCTTAATGCACCATAAAAAAATATTGATACGAAAAAAAGTAAATATTTTAATACCATTCCGAATTTAGTTTAATGAAGATTTCAATTGGATATGCCTTGTTGGTCAAGCAGAATCTTTTGTAAGAACGCATTAAAATTTGAAAAGGTCAATACTGATAAGCTGCTATCCTTCTTTCGGAGGGCTAAAGCCCATTGATTGAAAGGTAGTGTTGAGTTCTTCAGTACCGGGGTCTTGAACCGTCTTAGAAGGCCTTACCCTGTTGCGATCTTCTTTTGTTAAGTGTATTAATAATGATGTTTCTAAATTCTCGTTCTGCTTTGTGTAAATTGAGCAATTGTTGAGGCGTAATTACAGTAAGTAATTTGTTAGAATATTCTTTTTCAAGAGTCAATTCATCCTGTTTAATTTTCAATCCCTGATTAAGCAGTTCTTGCTGACGATTGGGATCAGAGTTATTTTTTCCTACATTTTTTTCCATCTCTCTGTAGGATTTTTGTAATTCCGACCGCTTTTTAATAAACTCGTTATAGATTGGCCAGAATTTTTCTGCTTGCTCTGGTGTTAGCGGCAATCGCTGGGTAATAAGTCCAACTCTCGCTGCTCTTATTTTTTCCCTTGCCGTGGGATTTAGCGATTGACGTTCTTCGTTATCTTGTGCTTGGATAGTGAGGCAAAAGATGAGGGGAAAAAATAGGTAGATTAATTTTCTCATTTCCTTAAAGCTCATTTTCCAACTCATTTTTAACCTCTGTTCCACTAAAATCTTCAGATAAAGATTTTAATTGAATCTTTAGATTTAAAGAATCCGCATCGGTATCATCCAAGTTAGCCACTTCCAACAAATCGTTTAATGAAATGTCTGTTTCATTTAAGTAGGCGATGAGATGTTCCGTTGAGATGGTAGACAGCATTTCCTCAGGTCTATGGTGGGTTGTTGGGGTTAAAAAATAAGCAAGCCCAAGAAATAAAATGAGCACGGGCAGAGCATACCGAAGTGATAGTTTCAAAGCAGGAAGTTCAAAGAATGATTTCTTTCTTTGAACCCTTTCCATGATTTGATGGGGTAACAGATCAAAATACCCATCAGGTACTTCAAAAATGTTCTGGTTCGGTATGTCTTCCAACTTTTTCATTTTTATTATGATTTAATAGTAGGGTAATAGTTTAATCATTTGAAAGAAAATTTTCAATTTTCTTTATCGCATGGTGAAAGCTCGCTTTAAGTGCTCCCACGCTGGTTTTGGTCACTTTCGACATTTCTTCATAGGGCATTTCCTCAAAATATTTCAAGTTGAAAACAAGTCTTTGTTTATCAGGCAGTTCAAGTAAAGCCTTTTGAAGTTTCTTCTGGATGTCATCACCAGAAATATGGGCAGCGGTATCAAGTTTGGAAACTAATTGCTGCCCCACATCCTCGATTGGCAAAAAGAATCGCCTCTTCTTTTTGTTCAAATAGGAAAGGCATTCATTGGTAGCGATCCGGTATATCCAGGTAAAGAGCTGAGAATCCTCACGAAAGTTGTCAATGGCTTTATGCACTTTAATAAAAATGTCCTGAGTCAGGTCATTGGCATCGTCATGATCGATTACCATTTTTCGTACTAACCAATACACGCGCTTTTGGTACTCACGCACCAACATATTGAACCCGTAGTTTCGGGTTTCAGGGTTTCGAATTTTTTGAAGTAGTTCTTTATCTTCCAACCAAGGCAAGATTATATTTTCGCCAAACTATCAACCAAAAGTTCAAATTGTTCTTTAGAATGCGCAGGGAAATTCGCAAAACGAAGTTGTGATTTTTTGAATTCGCCATATCCCTCTCCCGGATGAATTCCTAGCTTTTTTAATTCGTTGGTTAGAACCCCTGTATGTTCACCACAATCGGCAACAAGTACGGTTTTGGATTGTGCATTTTTATTCTTGACAAAAGAAGAAAGTGTGCGATGAGATTCTATGGCTTGATATAGAATGGCTGCTTTATATTCAGTTTCTTTCCGTAAAGTATTTACGCCTCGTCTCTGAAAGTCTTCTACCACTTTGGCTAGTAAATAAATACTTAGCACATTGGGTGTCTCCGGTGTTTGATTTTTTTTAGCATTTTGTAAATAGAATGGTAGCGAATGATAGGTGCCAATGGTTTTGCCGCTGGCAAGGATTTTCTCTGCTTTGGCCAAGCAGCGTTCATTCACAATCCAAACTCCCAATCCTGCGGGAAGCCCAAACCCTTTCTGCACAGAAAAGAATAACGAGTCAATTTTTGAATAATCGAATGCTGGATAGGGAAGGGAAGAAACGGCATCAACTACAATCAGCGAATTCGGATTGGCTTTTCTAAAACTATTTATAAAGTCCAGAGAAAGGGATACTCCAGTACTGGTTTCGTTGTGGGTGATACCAATCATTTCAACGTCCTGTGGTATGACAACGTCCTGCTCAAAACTTTCACCAAAGGGTACCTCAATTTTATCCACCAATTTTCCTAATTGTTTTGCTATTTCATAGAATCTTTTGGAAAACGCGCCATTAACCAGATGGAATGATTTTTCTTGCACTAAGTTTTGAATGGCGCGCTCCCAGATTTCTGTGGCTGAGGCTGCAAAAAAAACATGGAAACCGGCAGGAATGGACAAAAGCTCTTTTAATCCTTCTGTTGCACTTCTGAAAATTGATTCAAACTCCTTGCTGCGATGGGCTAATGAGGGTATCCCTTCACGGAAAGCAGACCGCATATACCCTTCAACGGTAAAATAAAGCTGCGAAGGGCCAGGCGCAAAATTGGCAATAGGATTCATGGCTGCAAATTTATTGTAAAAATTCTGTGAAGGAGTGAAAATCTTTCAGGCATTCGACCACAAATACTTTAAGGGAATGTCCAAGCATTGCCTATCTTTGTCCCAATAATTCCCACTTGGGTTTGGGACACGTTTGCTGAACCTAACAGTAAAACAATACCGGGTGTAGCTATCTTCTTAAATCAGGCCTCAATCACGCTAGTCGTGTCCTCGCCCAAAAAGCAGGTTAACAGTGGAAGGTTACAGAAGCCAGTAGCCCAAAACTTGTCGTATAGAGGGTTCAGAAACTCCTACCAAATCCAGTGGGTTTTATTTTTTTAAGATTTTCAGCTTTTGCTCCGTGAGTTTTCTTTTGGTGTCTAATGGGAAGTCACCATTCATCATCCAGTCATAATAAGAAGGCTCCTCCTTGAAGACGTTAGTGACCAACTTATTCTTGTGCTTCCCGAAGTTGAAGATGACTTCTCCTTTTTCATTAACAATCATACGTCCAGCCAGATCCACCAAACCATCACCTACCAGTTTGGCTAAGGTTTCCATATCATTTTTGATCATCCCAACTTTTCGTTCGAGGCCATCGGTTACATCTTGCCCCTCATACCGTTCAATCTGCGCCATCAAAACCTCCATCGAAGCTTGTGTGTCTGCTTCTGCGGAGTGGGCATTGTCCATTTCTTTTTGGCAATAAAATTTATAGGCCGCTGATAAGGTTCTTTTTTCCATCAGATGAAAAATCTTCTGGGAGTCTATGATTTTCTTTCGGCTGTAGTCAAATTCAACACCTGCCCTTAGAAATTCTTCTACCAACATTGGTACGTCAAACTTAAGAATGTTGAAACCGGCCAGGTCACATCCCTCCATAAAACGAGCATACTCTCTTGCGACCTCTTTAAACAAAGGTTTATCTTTTACGGCTTCATTGGTTATTCCATGGATAGCGGTAGATTCTTCTGAAATAGGTATGGTCGGATTTAAAAGATTGGACTTTCGGATAGTTTCGCCATTGGGCATCACTTTGATGACGGCAATCTCGATAATCCGGTCATGGGCTATGCTCACCCCAGTGGTTTCAAGATCGAAAAAGCAAATGGGGATTTTTAGAGCAAGCTTCATGGAATTAATAAAATAAAATAAAGAAGAATCAATGGAACTTTCTGATGGCTTTGTAAAATTGACTTGAAGGAACACCAATTTTTCTTAAGATCGCTTTGGCTGCGCCTAAATTTTTTACATCTTCGGAGGACGAGATCAGCGTTTGAAATTTTTCGTTCGTGCTTGAAATTAGCATGATCTTGCCATTTACCATTTCGTATTTAATCGTTAAATAAGGTTCTGAAGTTGCATCGACCCGATCAATTTTAGCAACACGTTTTGCCAAGGGGTCTGTTTCATCAAAAAGAATAATTCCGCCTTTTGGTGTACGGGAGACAAGATTTAACACTACAGAATTTTCTTCATGGGATAACTTACTGATAATCAAAGCGTGGTGATTGTATGCTTCAAGGTTAGTGGAATCATTACCTGGTTCAATAATAACAATTTCTGCATCTGAAATTTTTTCCAATAGAGGAGTTGAATAATCGGCCTTCCGATTAGATTGCTCTAACACAAACAAAATTATTTGAACAATTCGGGATCTCGTATTTCCTACGACAATGATACGTTGTTTGTCAGTGATTTGACTAGATAACATTAAAGGAGATGTTTGCATTGCTTTCAAAGTAAAACAAATTGTAGGTGGTTTGAAAATGAAATTTGTTCATTTCGTCAAAAGATTTTAGAATTTATCAACAAAGAATTGTGTTTATTGAATGTGAACAAGTTGCTACAGATGGGGATAGTATTTTTGTCAATGGGTTTAGGTTTGTTCCCCATTAAAAAAGCAACTCGTACCAACAACCACAAAGTATGGAGCAACGATCAACGCCAGTGAGGTTAAGTTCTGCAATCAGCGGAGCAGGTAATAAAACCCGATCACTCGCCAGAGACATCTCTGAGAGTTTGGGCAAGTTGCCGCCTCAGGCGCCTGATCTTGAAGAATCCATACTGGGTGCATTGATGCTTGAGAAGAATGCACTCACGGCCGTGGTTGAATTTTTAAGACCGGATCACTTTTATTCGGATCAACACAAAGAAATTTATAAAGCAATAGTCGATCTTTTCAAATCCTCTGAACCAGTCGATATGCGCACGGTTGTTGCGCAGTTACGCAAAAACGGCAAACTAGAGATTGTTGGTGGTGCTTATTATATCGCTGAACTCACCTCAAAAGTGAGTTCGGCTGCCAATATCGAATACCATTCAAGGATCATCATTGAAATGGCTATCAAACGTGACTTGATTCAAATCGCCTCACAAGTCCACCACGATGCCTATGAAGACACCACAGATGTCTTCGAACTTCTTGATAAAACAGAGCAATCTATTTTTCAAATTTCCGATTCCAACCTGCGAAAGAACTACGACAACATGAAATCATTGATGTTTCGAGCTTTCCAGGAACTTCAGGAAAAGAAAAATCATAAAGATGGGTTGACGGGCATTCCTAGTGGATTTTCAAGGTTGGATAGGGTTACTTCCGGTTGGCAAAAATCGGATTTGGTGATTATTGCAGCAAGACCAGGTATGGGTAAGACTGCATTTATTGTATCTGCGCTTCGCAATGCAGCGGTTGATTTCAATCATCCAGTAGCGATTTTTTCTTTAGAGATGGCCTCCCTTCAATTGGTGAACCGATTGATTTCCGCCGAAGCTGAATTGGAGTCTGAAAAAATAAAAAAAGGAAATCTGGCTGATTTTGAATGGCAACAATTAGTAAGCAAAACGAACCGACTATCGTCAGCACCAATTTTCATAGATGATACACCTGGGCTATCCATTCTTGAATTACGCGCCAAGTGCCGAAGACTAAAGGCAGAACACAACATTCAGTTGATTGTTGTTGATTATTTGCAATTGATGAAGGGCGATGGCGGAGGAAACCGCGAGCAGGAGATCGCTTCTATTTCAAGGGCTTTAAAAGGGATTGCAAAAGAACTAAATGTACCTGTGATTGCCCTGTCGCAGTTAAGTCGAGGAGTTGAAACACGGGGAGGTGACAAACGTCCTCAGCTATCTGACTTGCGCGAATCAGGTTCTATTGAACAAGATGCCGATATTGTAATGTTTCTTTATCGTCCCGAGTATTATAAAATCACAGAGTATGAAGACGGAACACCTTCTCAAGGCGTAGCCGAGGTGATCATTGCAAAGCATAGGAATGGATCGCTCGACACTGTGCGTTTAAAATTCATTGGCAAATACACCAAGTTTGCTGATTACGATTCACCGGACGGCTTTACAGCCTTAAGTAATATACAGAGCAGAGTAAATACTTTCAGGGATGAGCCTCCTGCTTCTCGGCCTTCGGGTGATGATATGCCGTTCTAGATTCTTGCTTCTGGATTCTATGATTTTGGATTCTCGATTCTGGGCATTGAGAATTATCCGGTAACATAACCAAGGACACGTGTCCGGAGGTAGGCTTCCAGAATCATCTCTCAAATTTTGTTAGTTACGCTACTCCTTTCTACCTTCCGTTTTGAATAAACATTCCATCAATTATGAAGGCGCTCGTACTCACAAGTCCAGGTAATATTGAAATGAAGGAGGTTTCATTGCCCACTTTATCGTCAGGCAGGGCATTGGTAAAAATAAAAGCGGTTGCGTTAAACAGACGCGATGATTGGATTCGCGAGGGTAAGTATCCTCACATTAAAACTGGAATGGTAATGGGATCTGATGGCGCAGGTATTGTGGAGTCGGTTCACAACGAAGAGCATAAGGAATGGATTGGTAAAGAGGTGGTGATCAACCCCAATATTGACTGGGGCTCCAATCCTGATGTTCAATCTTTGAAATACACTATTCTCGGTATGCCCGTTGACGGCACATTTGCCGAATATATTTCGGTGCCCGTTGATCGTCTTCATCATAAACCCTTTCATTTGGATTTGCTGCAAGCTGCTGCTTTGCCATTGGGTGGGCTTACTGCTTTTCGGGCACTATTCCGCAAAGGAGAATTGAGAGCTGATCAGAATGTACTCATTTCTGGTTTCGGAGGCGGAGTGGCACAGTTTGCTTTTTTATTTGCCAAAGCAGCTGGAGCAAATGTGTACGTTACCTCGGGAAGTGATGAAAAAATTGACAAGGCAATTAAGATGGGGGCTAGAGGAGGATATAATTATAGAAAGCAATCTACGTTTGAAGACTTGTGGAAGACTAAAGGCGGTTTCGATTTAATCATTGACAGTGCCGGTGGGGACCAGATTAATGCATACATTAAAATGCTTCGTGCTTCCGGCAAAATTGTTTTCTATGGCGCAACAAATGGCAAGCCATCCAAGGTGGATTTTTACAGAATGTTTTGGTATCAGCTGTCTTTGATCGGTACAACCATGGGTAATGATCAGGAGTTCAGCGAGATGCTTACTTTTGTGTCAAAGCATCAGATCAGACCGTTAGTTGATTCTATCCGGCCTTTCTCAAAATTAGCCGAATCTCTTCAAGATGTTACTAAACCGAATAAAGTAGGAAAGATTGTTTTTCAGGTATGATCCCTGAGAAAACTAAAAACAAATAAGCCGATCAAAAGACCGGCTTATTTTATGGGTATAACCGATCTCAATTAACAAAATTCATCAAAAACTTCCACGAGGTGCTGGCCAATCATTTGGGCGTTGCGCCCTTCAATATGATGGCGTTCTACAAAGTGTACCAATTCACCATCTTTAAATAAAGCAATAGCTGGTGAAGAGGGGGGATAGGGCAATGTATATTCGCGAGCTTTGGCAACGGCTTCTTTATCTACACCGGCAAATACTGTAGTTAATTTGCCTGGCTTTTTTGATGAGTGTTCCAGCGCCCATTTAATGCCAGGCCTTGCAGCTCCTGCCGCACAACCACATACTGAATTGATGACCAAGAGGTTTGTTCCTTTTTGATCCTTTAGCTCTTGATCTACATCAGAGGCAGATTTTAATTCTTTAAAGCCAGCAACCGTGAGGTCGCTGCGCATAGGGGCTACAATTTGTTCGGGATACATATAAAATAAATTTTTAAAATTCGAGATTCAAAATTACCAAATATCTAATTAAACCAATTTTTAATATTTTAAGTTCTCCCACCCACATTCATCACATAAAACCGAGTTCAAGTTTCGCGGCTTCACTCATCATGTCCTGCGAATAAGGAGGATCAAATGTCAACTCCACTTTCACATCATTCACACCTGCTATAGCCTTAATTTTTTGTTCCACTTCACTGGGAATGGCTTCAGCAGAAGGGCAGGAAGGCGAAGTCAACGTCATTAAAACAAATACATTATTAACAGGGAAAATATTGATTTCATAAATCAACCCTAATTCATAAATATCCACCGGAATTTCAGGGTCATAAACTGTCTTTAATGCAGCAAGCACTTTATCGCTGAGGTTTGTTTCAGCGGCTTCAGGTATTTTATCGGTATCGGATGCGACTTCACTCATTATTTTTCAATCAGTTGGGTTTTAAAAGCAATCGCGTATAGTTTCATTTGTTTGATCATGGCCGCAAAACCGTTGGAGCGCTGAGTGCCAATAAACCGATCCATTCCGATTTTATGCATGAAATACAAATTAGCGTTTAAAATAGTTTCCGGAGTTTGTCCGTTGAAAATGCGAATCAATAAACTAACCAGCCCTTTTGTTATGGCTGTGTTGCTTTCGCCAGAGAAAAACACCTTTCCTCCATCCAACTTTGCAGCAAGCCAAACTTTGGATTGACATCCTTTTACAATATTGTCTTCTACCTTTTCCGATGCATTCATGTCGGGCAATTTTTGCCCCAACTCCATTACGTAAAAGACCGTCATCTCCATATCGCCATCAAGCAATGAAAATTCGTTGATAATTTCATCTTGGATTTGATCAATGGTCATCCTTTCATAATATTTACGATACGCATTAACCCATCGGCCAATTCATCAACCTCAGATTTTGTATTGTAAACGGAAAAAGATGCTCGTATGGTTCCTTCAATTCCAAGTCTTTCCATTAAAGGTTGCGTGCAATGATGACCAGTACGGACTGCGATTCCTCTTGCATCAAGCATCTGACCAATATCAAAGGGATGAATACCATCAACAATAAAAGATTGAACGGCTACTTTGTTTTTAGCTGTACCAATCAATTTTAATTTAGGGATCGCTGATAATTTTTCAACAGCATATTCGAGTAATTCATTTTCGTGCTCTGCAATCTGATCTTTACCAAGGTTATTGATAAAAAGAATGGCCGCATTTAAGGCTATTACATCCGAAATGTTGGGTGTGCCGGCTTCAAATTTATACGGTATGTCGTTGTAGGTAGTCTTGGCGAAAGTGACTTCTTTGATCATTTCACCACCGCCCATATAGGGAGGCATTTTCTCTAAAATACTTTTTTTGCCATAAAGAATACCAACTCCTGTGGGGCCGTACATTTTATGGGAAGAAATGCAATAAAAATCGCAATCCAAGTTTTGAACATCAATATCCAAATGCGCAGCGGCTTGTGCGCCATCAATCAATACAACGGCATCTACCTCATGCGCCAATTGGATTATTTTCTTAATAGGATTGATTGTGCCAAGACTGTTGGAAGCATGATTCACTGCGACAATCTTAGTTTTGCGAGACAATAATTTACGGTATTCTTCAAGATCGATATCGCCAATCTCTGAAACTGGAATAACTTTTAAGTTTGCCTTTTTTTCCTCGCAGATGAGTTGCCAGGGCACAATGTTCGAGTGATGCTCCATACCAGAGATGATCACCTCATCACCCTCCTTTAGGAAAGCGCGTCCATAAGAGGAGGCGACTAAGTTGATGCTTTCTGTAACACCTCGCGTGAAAATAATCTCTTCTACATGCTTCGCATTGATAAACTTTTGCATGGAGTCTCGGGTCTTCTCAAAGGCTTTCGTTGCTTTTTCTGCCAACGTGTGTATACCACGGTGTATGTTGGCGTTATACCCCTGATAGTAATTGGTTAACGCATCAATTACTTCCTGCGGCTTTTGGTTGGTGGCTGCGTTGTCGAAATAGATGAGCCGCTTCCCATTCACATTCTGATGGAGGATAGGGAATTTCGCTCTTATCTTTTCAATATCGATAGCGGTGGCCGTGGTCATTTATTCAAGCGTTTGGAAATCAAGCCATCTAAATATTTTTTTAGGACTTCGTTCTTTATGGCCGCAAGAGTTTCAAAGGCAAAAGCGTACAGCAACATCGCTTTTGCCTCGTCCAACGGGATACCCCGGGAGCGTAAGTAAAAAACGGCCTCTTCGTCCAGTTGACCCGTAGTACATCCGTGAGAGCATTTTACATCGTCAGCCCAAATTTCAAGCTGCGGTTTTGTATTGATAGTCGCAGTGTCTGTTAAAAGAATATTTCTGTTTGATTGAAAGGCGTTTGTTTTTTGGGCGTGTGGCCGCACAAAAATCTTTCCGTTAAATACACCTTTTGCATTGTTGTCCATAACCCCTTTGTATAATTCGTTACTAAAGGAGTTTGGTTTGAGGTGATCCACTACGGTATGATTGTCGGCAACGGTATTTCCTTTCAATAGATAAAGACCATAAAAATGCGACTCACAATTTTCACCGTCAATAACGATATTAAAATTATTGCGGATTAAAGCTCCATCCAATGTAAGTGTGAATGTATTCAGTTTACTGACAGAGGATTGATTAATCAAAGTATTAGCAACCTGATGGAGTTTGCCCTCATCATTTTGAATTTTAACGTAATCGAAAGACGCATTTTCTTTGATAATAATCTCTTCCGAGAAGGTATGGAATATCGGATTTTCACCAATCGATATGGACTTCTCGATCAATGTAAATTCACTGGATTCTCCCAGGACCAGCAATAGCCTTGTGTGGCTAACCAATGAACTGGATTTGGCATCGTTGACATGAAGAATTAATACAGGCTTTACAACCTTTGTTTGAGCCGGAACTTGAATAAAAATACCATTTTGCCAGAGGGCTGAGTTTAGTGCTACAAAAGGGTCAGTGGAAGTCTTTGGGTATTTATCAAAGTAGGGGAGTGCTTCCTTATTTTCAAGCGATGATTGAAGATCGGAGATTTTGATTTCGGTATCGGGACTGATGATCCTGGAAAATTCTTTTGAATAAATTCCATTGATAAAAACAATAATATTCGATTCAAGTTGAGGAATTAAAAATTCTTCGACTGAAGTAATGGTTGACTTGGCGAAAGATTGCTGTTCAAAATTGAAATTCTTCTCAAGTGCCCGGGTAATAGGGGTGTAGCGATATTCTTCTGATTTATTTCCCGGTAATCCAAGTTTTTGGAAGTCGCGAAAGGCTTCCTCTCGGTTGCTATTTTTTTGACCAGAAAGTTGGTCAAAGGCAAGCGCCATTTTTTCTTCTACTGTCTTATTCAAAGTTGCCGTACTCATTTTATTCTGCTAAAGCCAAATCACCCTTAATCCAATCGTAGCCTTTCGCCTCAAGTTCAAGGGCCAGTTCTTTGCCACCTGACTTCACAATTTTCCCTTTATACAATACGTGTACAAAATCGGGCACTATATATTCCAGCAAGCGTTGATAGTGCGTAACTAAAATCGTTGCGTTATTTTTTGTGCGCAATTTATTGACACCGTTAGCCACGATGCGAAGGGCATCAATATCAAGACCGGAATCCGTTTCATCGAGGATGGCCAATTTAGGCTCCAACATCGCTAGCTGAAAAATTTCGTTGCGTTTCTTTTCGCCACCAGAAAAACCTTCATTTAAAGAACGGCTAAGAAGTGATTGGTCAATTTCTACCAATTTCATTTTCTCTTTCATCAATTGGAGAAAGGCTACGGCATCGAGTGAAGAAAGCCCGCGGTATTCGCGGATCTTGTTTAATGCCGTCTTCATAAAATTGACAGTACTTACCCCTGGTATTTCAACGGGATATTGAAAGGCAAGAAAAATTCCTTCACAGGCTCTGATGTTCGGCTCAAGTTCAAGCAAATTTTTCCCGGAAAAATCTACTGTTCCTTCGGTCACTTCATATTCTTCGCGGCCAGCTAGGACAGAGGCTAACGTGCTTTTGCCAGAACCATTTGGTCCCATGATCGCATGCACCTCTCCAGCGTTTACTTTAATGTCTATCCCATTAAGGATTTGCTTATCCCCAATTTTAGCTTTAAGATTCTTTACAATTAGCATTATTTAAAATTCAAAGTTCAACATTACAGATTCAAAATTCAAGATTAAGGTCTTCGATAATGTTATAGACTTCTTCAGGTTCATGAACATACTTCGATCCTTTCATTTCAGATTTTTTAAGATACCCAATGAAACCAGATAGCTGCTTGCTAATGGTAATAACTTTGTCTTTCAGGGATTCCAACTCTACCGCTGTTAGATAGCCTTTATCAAAGGCAGGATAAAGTTGAGATCGAGTTTCCCCACTTGAGCCTTTTGCTATGAAAAAAAATTGAATAAACTCTTTTTTACCGCCTCGCTCAAAGCCTTCGGCTACATTATCCATGGTCGATCCTGCGGACTTATTTATCTGATCTTTGCGTGAAAAGTATTTTGCGAAATTGCCTTTGTTAGAAAGCTCATAAATCTCTTTCGCAAATTCTCTTGCGATCTGCCAAACCTTTAAGTCCTCAAATGAATTAATTTTTGCCACAATTTTGGATCTTGAATTTCAAATTTTGAATAACTTACCCTACACTTCCTTCCAAAGTCAATGCCAATAACTTCTGCGCTTCAACAGCGAATTCCATCGGCAATTGATTCAAAACTTCTTTTGCATAGCCATTGACAATCAAAGCCACTGCGGCCTCTTCGTCAATTCCTCGTTGCAAGCAGTAAAAAATCTGGTCTTCCCCGATTTTAGAAGTCGTTGCTTCATGTTCAATTTTGGCGGTACTGTTCTCAACATCGATGTAAGGAAAGGTGTGCGCACCGCATTGATCGCCCATTAATAAAGAATCGCACTGCGAAAAATTTCTTGCATTGGATGCACGCTTTAATACTTGCACTTGGCCGCGGTAACTGTTTTGAGATTTTCCTGCAGAAATTCCCTTTGACACAATTCGCGACCTTGTGTTTTTTCCGATATGGATCATTTTTGTTCCCGTATCGGCCTGTTGATAATTATTAGTGACGGCAACAGAATAAAATTCTCCCATGGAGAAATCTCCTTTTAAAACGCAAGACGGATATTTCCATGTTATTGCTGATCCAGTTTCCACTTGTGTCCAAGAAATTTTAGAATGGTCGCCAGCGCAAAGTCCGCGCTTCGTTACAAAATTGTAAATGCCCCCTTTGCCATTTTTGTCTCCAGGGTACCAGTTTTGCACGGTACTGTATTTGATTTGGGCATCCTTCATTGCATACAACTCAACAACAGCAGCATGGAGTTGATTTTCATCGCGCATAGGCGCAGTGCAGCCTTCGAGATAGCTTACATAGGAACCTTCTTCTGCAACGATTAGTGTCCTTTCAAACTGTCCCGTATTAGCTGCATTGATCCGAAAGTACGTTGAAAGTTCCATGGGGCACCTCACACCCTTTGGTATGTAGCAGAAGGATCCATCACTGAACACAGCAGAATTAAGTGCCGCATAATAATTGTCGTTCATAGGCACCACGCTTCCTAAATATTTCTTGATCAATTCTGGATGTTCTTTTACGGCTTCGCTGAAGGAACAAAAGATCACACCGAGTTCACCTAATTTCTCCTTAAAGGTGGTGGCTACAGAAACGCTGTCGATAACGGCATCTACGGCAATTCCGCTCAATCGCTTTTGTTCTGTCAGCGAGATGCCCAGTTTTTCAAACGTCTTTATTAATTCGGGGTCAACTTCATCCAAACTACTTGGCCCAGTTTTTTTCTTAGGTGCCGAATAATAAATAATGTCTTGATAATTGATCTTTGGATATTTTACATTTGGCCATTTTGGTTCTGTCATGTTCAGCCAACTACGGTAGGCTTTCAATCGCCACTCAAGAAGCCATTCTGGCTCATTCTTCTTTTTAGAGATAAACCTAACAGTATCCTCGCTAAGCCCTTTTGGAGATTCGTCAGCGGCAAGGTCAACCGACCAACCATGTTCGTATTCCTTGGAGGTAATTTCTTCGAGAACTTGATTATCTTTTGCCATCCGTTAATCTAATTAGACTAATTATAAATAAAACCATCAAATTTAAAACAATTTCCCATTTTATTGGTTCAACCTCAAATGGAATTTAAATTATTTGGAAATTTTAAGGGTTCGGTTAAGACTTTCTTCCAAGGATATCATCGTTTCGGTTCTGGCAATTCCTTCCACCTGTTGCATTTTATCGTAAAGCACTTCTTTTAAGTTATTGGTATCCTTGCAATGGATTTTTACAAACATAGAGTAGTTCCCCGTGGTATAATGAATATTCACTACCTCTGGAATATCCTTCAATTTGGCCACCACTTTTTCATAAAGTGCACTTTTTTCTAGGTAAATCCCTATAAAAGCAGTGATATCAAAACCAAGTTTATTGTAGTTTACGCGTAAAGTAGTCTTGTCTAGCACCCCTGCTTCCTCCATTTTATTCATTCTTACATGAACGGTTCCAGGAGAAACGTTGACTTTTTTTGCAACTTCTGTATAAGGCCTCTTTGCGTCAGTCATTAATAGCTCTAGAATTTTTAAATCGATATTGTCGAATTGATAATTTGAGAGCATAAAAAGATATTTACTTTAAATTTATGATAATAAATTGACAATAATATTAAATTAAATGTAAATTTTTAGACTAATTGTTGATATAGAATCAATTTTATCTTTCCTTTGCTAAATAATTTACAATGAATGGTGTTGATCTCAATAGTTATCGGGATGGCAAGCCAGGATTGAAAATTTGATGAATAAAATTGTAGGGTGTTGAAACTGGCAGACAAGCCCTCCTGTCTCGGGGGTGTGGATAACAGGATAAACGCAGGATAAAGGGTTGACCACTAAAGTTTTCTTTGTGTCCTGTAGCTAACTGCCTCGTGGAGGTTCGAACCCTCCCTCTACAGCTAGGTTATGTTAAAAAGTAGAAAGGCTCGGAGAAATCCGGGCTTTTTTTCTGCCTATGGATGAACTACTTTTTCAATAACCCCAAACAAACGATTGCTATTGCCTTAATTTTTTGCCTAATTGGCGTTTTGATTAAGTAACATGAATAATTTTCCTTGGTTTGATAAGTATCCGGATGGCATTCCTCATGAAATTGGTGAGCCTCCCTTCCAGTCCTTAATAGAATTATACGAATCAGCCTCGAAAAAATATCAAGACTCTGTCGCTTTTGAAAATTTTGGTGGTAAGCTCACCTTTGGGGAAGTGGATAAACGAGCTACTGATTTTGCGGCCTTCCTCCAAAAAGATTTGGGGCTTAGAAAAGGAGAGCGTATCGCCATTCAAATGCCCAACTTGTTACAGTTTCCCATTGCCTTTATGGGCGCACTGAAGGCCGGGCTGATTGTTGTTAACGTTAATCCCCTTTATACCGCGCCTGAAATGGAGCATCAGTTCAAAGATGCCGGGATTTCAGCCCTCGTGATCGTTGCCAATTTTGCCCATAACCTTGAATCCATTGTTGATAAGATTCCGGCCAAGCATTACATCATTACCGAAATGGGGGATTTAGTTGGAGGTTTCCGGGGGTGGATGATTAATTTTATTGTAAAATACATCAAGAAATTAGTGCCGGCCTATCACCTTCCAAAGGCTATTTCTTTTAAAGAAGTCATGAAAAAGGGAAGTCTTCTTTCCTTAGACAAGCCAAAAATTGGGTTGGAAGATTTGGCGGTTTTGCAATACACTGGTGGAACCACAGGGGTTTCAAAAGGGGCACAATTATCGCATCGTAATTTGATTGCTCATAATGAAATGATTGCGCATTGGTTCAAGCCCTTACTTACAGAGAAAGATCAAGAAATTGTCATTACGGCTCTGCCGATGTACCACATTTTTGCGCTTTCAGTGAATCTTACATTAATGTATCACAGTGGATTGCGAAATATTCTGATAACGAATCCACGCGATATGACTGGCTTTTTAAAGGAAATACGGAAGTATAAGTTCTCGATTGTAACAGGCGTAAATACGTTGTTCAATGGGATGATTAACCATCCCCTTTTCAAAACCCTGGATTTTTCTCATTTGAAAGGTGGCGTAGGTGGCGGTATGGCCGTACAAGACGCGGTCGCCATTAAGTGGCAGGAGATTACAAAGAGCCCTTTGGTGGAAGGCTACGGGCTGAGCGAAACTTCTCCAGTACTCTGTTGTAATCCATTGAATGGAACGCAGAGGCGCGGTACCATTGGCTTGCCGATGCCAAGTACTGAAGTGGCGATTTTTGACGATGACGGAAATCAGGTGGCACAAGGCGAGGCCGGTGAGATTTGTGCCCGTGGCCCTCAAGTAATGCGGGGCTATTGGGAGAAGGACAACACAGGAGTTTTTTTTCCTAACGGTTGGTTTCGAACTGGTGATATTGGATTCATGGATGCGGAGGGGTTCTTTAAAATTGTAGATCGGAAAAAAGACATGATCAAGGTATCGGGGTTCAATGTCTTTCCCAATGAAATTGAAAATGTGCTGGCCTCCCATCCAAAAATATTAGAAGTGGCCGCGATAGGTGTTCCCGATGCAAGATCGGGGGAAGTAATAAAAGCCTTTATTGTTAAGAAAGATCAGAGCTTAACCGAGGAAGAACTCAAAAAATTCTGCCATGAAAACCTTACCAATTACAAAGTGCCCAAACATTTTGAGTTCCGCACAGAGCTTCCCAAAACCAACGTGGGAAAAATTTTACGAAGAGTGCTGAAGGAAGAAGAAGCAGCGAATTCTAAATCCTAAACTTCAAATTGTTGATGAAGTATTTTTTTTCTTTTATCGTATTGGGTTCAATCACACTATCGATAAAAATTGAAGTTCGAGCACAAGCGAAAAGCCAAACCGATTCCGTGCTGTATTCGCGGGAGAAGCATTTTAAAAATATTCGACAAATAACTTTTGGTGCCGATAATGCGGAAGCATATTGGAGCTTTGATGGAAACTACTTCAGTTTCCAATCTAACAACAAGGAGTGGGGTTACCAGTGTGACCAGATTTTTTACATGCCGATTGAGGGAATGGATTTGAGCAAAGGGGCGAAACCTCATCTCGTCAGCACAGGGATGGGAAGGACCACCTGCTCTTTTTTTATGCCCGATGGCAAGTCCATTTTATATGCGTCCACTCACCTGGGAGGAAAAGATTGCCCGAAAGACGTGGAGCGTAAACCAGGCGGTAAATATTTATGGCCCGTCTATGAAACCTACGATATTTTTGTAGCAGACTTAAAAGGAAGGATTACTAAGCAACTGACCAACTCACCGGGTTATGATGCCGAGGCCACTATTTCGCCAAAGAAAGATAAGATTGTTTTTACATCAACGCGGAATGGTGATTTAGATCTCTATACCATGGATATGGATGGGAAGAATGTAAAGCAAATTACGCACGAAATCGGCTATGATGGTGGCGCATTTTTTTCTCCCGATGGAAAGAAAATTGTTTTTCGCGCTTCGCGATTCAAAACGGACGAAGAGAAAAAAGAATACCTTGACTATTTGAAGCAAGGATTAGTTGCGCCAACGGCTATGGAAATCTTTACGTGTAACGTAGATGGCTCTGATCTCAAGCAGATCACACATCTTGGTAAGGCTAATTGGGCTCCTTTTTATCATCCATCTGGAAAGAAAATCATTTTTAGCTCCAACCATAAAGGCACGCGCGGGTTTGAATTCAACCTCTTCATGATAAATGAAGACGGCTCTGGACTTGAGCAAGTTACTTACGATAGGGCTTTTGATTCGTTTCCTATGTTCTCGCCCAATGGGAAGAAAATTATTTTCTCCTCCAACCGCAATAATGGGGGAACGCATAATACCAATCTGTTTGTAGCGGATTGGGTTGATTGATTTACCATGGGACAAACAAAAAAAATCATTTCTTTTTTGGTAGCCTTGCTCGTTTTAGTGGCTATTGGGTTTTATGGATTCTATATGTTCAAAAATGTGGAAGCAAAATCCATTGGGGACGAAGATCGAAAAAATGCCAGCGGTAATTTTATCAGGCTATCTGGGGGCATTACACATTACGAAATAGCCGGAGCGGATACGGACAAGGCGGTCATTCTTGTCAATGGCTTTAGCGTGCCTTACTACATTTGGGATGGCACGTTTGATAGTTTAGTGCAGCAAGGTTTCCGTGTGCTACGCTATGATGAATTTGGAAGGGGGCTTTCTGACAAACCGGATGTTGCCTACAATCCTTCATTGTATCGAAAGCAATTGATGGAGTTGATCAAGGCGCTCAAAATAAAAATACCGTTTAGCCTTGCTGGCGTTTCCTTTGGTGGCGCCATTGTAACAGATTTTGCGACACACTATCCCGAGATGATTGACAAAGTGGTGCTAGTTGATCCTGTGTATCGTTTCAATAATATTAATATTGCAGCACTGATCATGAATTATTCCATGGCCGTAAAGGCGGATGCAATGGCCGGAGGGCAGCTCGATGATTTCAAATATCCAGAAATGTTTCCAGATTGGGTGCACAAGTATAAAACGCAGATGAAGTTCAAGGGCTTCCGGAATTCGTTGGTTTCAACAATCAAAAATTACCCGAGCGACTCCATAGTTGCAAACTATGTCAAACTCGAATCGCTTCATAAAAAAGTGTTGCTTATCTGGGGCAAAGAAGACCAAACGGTGACGTTTGATTTCAGCGATTCGCTCAAACAAAAACTGAGTGTTGATTTTCTTGCCGTGGATGATGCGCGCCATCTTCCGCATTTGGAAAAACCGCTTTTGGTAAATCCTAAAATTATTTCGTTTCTTAAATAATGTCAATTCTTGAAAAATGATAAATGTTAATTTGTCGATCGCAGCATCAAAAGAGCAAGTCAAAAAATCGGTTGAGAACTATCTCACTGAAGTTGAACTGACCATTTCTTCCCTTGACTTTTCCCGACCATGGGGAGGATTTTTTGTTATTGAAGAAGACTTGGCCGATCGGTTCATCGGATTGTATTTTCCTCACTTGCAAGCCAAAGATTTGACCATTGCTGGTAAGCTGAGCCCTAAAATTTTGATTGTTGCACCTGAGCAGCGTTTGTCATGGCAATATCACCATAGACGTGCCGAGATTTGGAAATTGGTAGCGGGCGTGGCAGGTGTAGTGACCAGTGAAACGGATGAGCAAGGCATGCTTAAAAAATTAGCAATTGGGGAGATAGTTCAGTTAAAACAGGGTCAACGTCACCGTCTGGTCGGCTTGCCGGAGGGTTGGGGGATGATTGCTGAAATCTGGCAACACACTGATGATCAACATCCATCGGATGAGAGCGATATTGTGAGGGTACAGGATGATTTTGGGAGGTAAATTTTTGTCCCATCACAAAACACTTTCTTACTTCCAACTTTTACTGTAATTTGTCGCAATGAAAAACATTAAAGGACCCGCCATTTTTCTTGCTCAGTTTTTGGGTGACGAACCTCCCTTCAATAATTTAAAGTCGATTTGCAAGTGGGCAGCGTCTTTGGGTTTTGTGGGCGTGCAAATTCCAACCTGGGATGCGCGTGCCATTGACCTTAAAAAGGCTGCCGAGAGCAAAGACTATGCAGCGGAACTCAAGGAAACTGTTGAGTCATGCGGCTTGCAGATCACGGAGCTCTCGACCCATTTGCAGGGCCAGTTAGTTGCGGTTCACCCAGCCTACGACATTATGTTTGATGGCTTTGCACCGAAAAGTGTTCATGGCAAACCGAAGGAAAGAACCCGGTGGGCGGTTGATCAACTAAAGTTGGCGGCAAAGGCAAGCAAAAATTTAGGCTTGAACGCCCATGCTACTTTTTCAGGAGCACTCATGTGGCATACCGTTTACCCCTGGCCACAACGACCCTCAGGTTTAGTGGAAGATGGCTTTAAAGAATTGGCAAAACGATGGCTTCCAATATTAAATACATTTGACAAAGCCGGTGTTGATGTCTGTTACGAAATCCATCCGGGGGAAGACCTTCATGATGGAGTTACTTTTGAACGTTTTTGGGAAGCCACTGGAAAACATTCACGGGTCAACATGCTCTATGACCCAAGTCATTTTGTTTTGCAACAATTGGATTACCTTCAATACATCGACTTTTATCATTCGTTCATCAAAATGTTTCATGTAAAGGATGCGGAGTTTAATGCCACCGGAAAGAGTGGTGTATATGGAGGCTATCAGGATTGGATTAACAGGCCGGGTCGTTTCCGTTCTGTGGGCGATGGCCAGGTAGATTTCAAATCGATCTTTTCAAAATTGGCGCAATACGGATATGATGGATGGGCCGTATTGGAATGGGAGTGTTGCATCAAACATCCAGAGCAAGGTGCCAAAGAAGGGGCGGAGCGAATTCGTGATTATATGATCAGGGTTACGGAAAAAGCCTTTGACGACTTTGCCGCTACCGGAAAAGATCCAAAACTGAATCGGAAAATATTAGGCATTTAGATTTCAATCGTATTCGGAACAAAGAAAAATATTTTTAAAGGAATCGGTGGCTAACTGTTAATTCTTTGACAAATTTGTAAGGCTTAGTAATCATTAAAAATACTCCAATGAAAAAGATTTATTATTTAACACTCTCTGCAGCTTTCGTTTTAGTTGTGTTGGCTTGTGGACAGAAAAAGGAAAAGACCAACACCGAAGATTATGGTACGCCAAAGGAGGAGGTTGCAACGCCAGTAGCAGGAGATCCAATTGCGGAAGGTGAATCATTGGTGAAAGCTAATGATTGCAAAACATGCCATCATCCTACCAATAAGCTTATTGGGCCTGCTCATCTTGATGTAGCCAAGAAATATGAATTCACCGATGCCAATGTTAAAATGCTGGCTGCTAAAATCATTAAGGGCGGTTCAGGTGTTTGGGGACAAATCCCGATGACTGCGCATCCTGATCTTTCAGAAGTCGATGCTGAAAAAATGGCCAAGTATGTTCTTTCCATGGATGGAGAAAAGGAACATTAATTGAGTTGTGGTTTGGCTACCGCACTAGTTTCTCATACGACCTAAATCATTAAAATTGATTGGGTTAATGCCGTTTAGTATACAATTGATTTATAAAATCAACCACCACGATCAATAATTTTTGATTCGGATAAGTTATTCTTTCTGCGCAAATGAAGTGCAGTTTGGATTTGGATATAACTTAATTTGGATAGACTGGTTGAAGTAAACCCTTTAGGGATTGTTCAAAATTTTGGGTCAAGATAGCGCTTTTCAAAATTCTGTATAACCCTAATGCGACTGTGGCTCGTTTTTTTTTCCTATTTTGAGAGCAATTCTGAAAATATAAATGAGTGAAGAACTTTTAAAGGCGATTATCCAGTTTTTTGCCATTGTGGCAAAAGAACGTATCACCGAAGATGAGCGAAGTATCATTAAGGAGTTTTTGTCACTTCATCTTAACCAGGATGGTCAACGCTATTACCTCACGCTTTTCGATGATTTCTGTAAAAAAAACAAGCCTACAACCACTCAGCTTGCTAATGTTGATGAAGCTACTCAGGAATTTGTGGACGACTGGGCGCAGATAATTCAGATCGCACGAAAAGTAAACCAGGCACTCACCATGCAGCAAAAAGCCGTGTTGGTGATTAAAATAATTGAGTTGGTATTTGCTGGCGATGAGCTTTCTGAAAGACAAAGTAATTTGATCTTTTATATCGGGGAAGCTTTAAAAATTCCGTCCAAAGATTTCCGGGCCATGCGCGCTTTTGTGTTGGGTCATGATTCCGATGAGCTGGATTCTAAAAATATATTAATCATTGACGAAGGAGAGGAGGCTCATGATCATTTAGGGCCACACCTTACAGCCAAAAACATTTCCGGGATGATTGCCATTCTTCGGCTTACTGACATCGAAACTTATTTTATTAAATACCTTGGCATCACTCCGCTTTATCTGAATAGTTTGCCACTAAAGTCAAGAAGGGTAGATGTCTTCCCCACGGGAAGCACCATACGTGGTTCGAAGATCGAACCGGTTTATTACAGCGATGTGGTGGGCAAATTTTTGTTTGAAGAGAGTGACCTCAAAATCAGTTTTGAAGTTGACCATCTGTTTTATCATTTTAAAAGCGGTCGAGCGGGTTTGCAAAACATTAGCCTTGCTGAGACAGGAGGTAAACTTATCGGCATAATGGGTGGAAGCGGTTCTGGCAAGTCAACCTTATTGAGTGTGCTGAACGGGTCAGAAAAACCTTCCAGTGGACGAGTTTTAATTAATGGTATTGATATTCACGAAAATCCACACGAAGTAGAGGGGGTCATAGGGTTTATCCCACAAGATGATCTTTTGATGGAAGACCTCACGGTGTACGAGAACTTGTATTATTCGGCACGACTATGTTTTGGACATTATACCCATCCGGAAATTATTGAAACGGTAGATCGGGTATTAATGAATTTGGGCTTATCGGAGATCAAAGATTTGCGTGTGGGCTCCCCGTTATCGAAGACGATAAGTGGTGGGCAACGCAAAAGACTCAATATCGGACTGGAATTGCTTCGTGAGCCGACTATCCTTTTTGTTGATGAGCCTACTTCTGGCCTTTCTTCTCGCGATTCGGAAAACATCATGGATTTACTGAAAGAGTTGACCCTGCGGGGAAAAATGATTTTTGTCGTCATCCACCAACCGTCATCGGATATTTTTAAAATGTTTGATGCGCTCCTGATTCTTGATGTCGGTGGCTTCCAGATTTATTATGGCAATCCGGTTGAGTCAGTAAATTATTTTCAAGAGATCATTAATGCCGCCAACAAAACACCGGGGGCTTGTCCGGAGTGTGGAAACATAAATCCCGAACAGATTTTTAATATCATTGAAACGCGTGTGGTGAATGAATACGGACGTTTTACCCACACCCGCAAAGTTTCGCCTGGACAATGGTATCAATATTTCAAAAAGAAAATAAGAATTCCCAAAATCGAGGAAATCAGGGAGGCCTTGCCCACCGTACAACAAATCCCTAATTGGTTTCAACAGCTGGGTGTATTTATTCAACGGGATGTGAAATCCAAGTTTGCCAACCGGCAATACATCACCGTGAACACGATCCTTACGCCTTTATTGGCTTTGTTTATTGGGTACTTCGTAAGGTACTATGAGTTTGTGGGGATGGATAATCCCAAATACACCTTTTATAACAATGATAATATTCCGGTGTATTTTTTTATGAGCATTGTAGTGGCACTTTTTGTTGGTTTAATTGTGAGTGCTGAAGAAATTTTTCGCGATAGGAAGATATTGAAACGTGAGCAATTTCTTCATTTGAGTCGCAGTAGTTATTTTATTTCGAAGGTGATTATTTTGTTTACGCTTTCGGCCTTACAAACGTTTATGTTCATTCTGGTAGGAAACGCTTTACTCCAAATTCCGTTAGGGGAAATGCGTTATTGGCTTATCTTATTTTCATGTTCCTGCTTTGCGAATGTATTGGGATTAAACATTTCATCGGCCTTTGATTCTGCGGTTACCATTTATGTATTAATTCCTATCCTTATTATTCCGCAGCTATTATTAAGTGGAGTAGTGATCAGCTTTGACAAATTCAACCCCAAGGTAGGAAAGCCTGATGGCATTCCGCTGCTTGGTGAATTAATGGCATCACGTTGGGCTTTTGAAGCCTTTATGGTAACCCAATTCAAAGACAACCCTTTGGAGAAAAAATTTTATGACCTGGATCAAAAGAAGGCCATCGCTGATTACAAAAGAAGTTATTACCTGCAAGAGCTTGATTCACGGCTGGCCTATGTAATTAATCATCCGGATGGATGGAACAACAAGCACGATGACAATAAAGTGAAGACGGATTTGGACTTGCTGCGCAACGAGCTTACCTATGAATCTGGTTTTGTTGGAAAAGTGATACCTGAAATCAATAACCTTGTGATTGGAAAGTTTGACTCAACTGCATATCTAAAGCTGAATCAATTTTTGAATACGTTGAAAGAGTATTATTCGATCCGAAGCCAAAACGCACAAAAGGCGAGGGAAAAACTAATTGCAAACCTAACGGATGACCAAGGGGAGAAAGTGGCTTATGAACGGTTGAAACAGAAATATCAGAACGATGAGGTAAAAAAATGGGTGGAAAACACACAAAATCCTAATCGTATTATAGAATGGGATGGTGAATTAATTCAGAAAATATATCCTATCTATTTTAACGAACATCGGCCTGATCACTTTATGGATTTTCGCGATAACTTTTATATTCCAACCAAATATTTTGCGGGTCATAAATTTGACACCCTCTATTTTAACCTTTCGGTGATTTGGTTTATGATTGTTACGTTGTATGCTACCTTGTATTTTGAGTTGCTTAAGAAAGCAGTGATAGGCTTCAATATGCGAAGGAAATATGGCGGGAAGCGAGGGCAGCAATAAGGTAGCGTTAGAATTTGTAAGGCTTTAGTTATTCCAGGAGAAGTAACCTAACGGGGATCGGTGCAATTCAAATTCCCCTCGCGGATTCTATTTCTACCGATTACTGAAAACTTCTTCCTACCTTGCATGTTAATTTATAAATAACGCTATCTTATTTTGACGTTTGACGATTTTCAATTTGACACGAAGTTGCGCGATGGACTTTCATCCATGGGCTATGAAAAGCCCACCCCAATTCAGGAACAAGCCATTCCCCTTATCCTAAAAAAACACGACCTTATTGGATGCGCACAAACCGGCACAGGAAAAACGGCTGCCTATTTGCTTCCGATATTAAACAACATTATTCACTCCGATCATCGGCATTTGAATACGCTGATCATCGCGCCAACTCGGGAGCTGGTACAACAAATTGATCAGCAGGTGGAAGGTTTTGCCTATTTCACGGGCGTGAGTTCCATACCTATTTATGGAGGCGGTGACGGGGCAACCTGGGATCAGCAAAAGCGGGCGTTAGAAGCGGGCGTAGACATGATTATTGCCACGCCCGGCCGATTGATTGCCCAACTGGCCTCCGGTGCCATTGACTTAAAGTATATTCAGCATCTTGTGCTAGACGAAGCAGATCGCATGCTCGACATGGGATTTCATGACGACATCATGCGGATCATTAAATATTTGCCCGAAAACCGGCAAACGCTTTTCTTTTCGGCCACCATGCCTCCCCGCATACGCTCGTTGGCAAGCAAAATTTTGCGCGACCCCAAAGAGATTAGCCTTGCGATCTCTAAACCTGCCGAAGGCATTTTACAAGAGGCCTATTTAGTGCGCGATGATCAGAAAGAAAAATTGATTACCCGGTTACTGAAAGAATCTGACTATTCAAGTGTTTTGATTTTTGCCTCGACCAAGGAAAATGTAAAACACCTCGGGCGCCTGCTCCCAAAACTGGGCTTGCCGTCAAAAGCAATTCATTCGGATCTTGAGCAAAATGAGCGAGAAGAAATCCTGAGGGAATTCAAAAACAAGCAACTTCGGTTATTGATTGGAACGGATGTGCTTTCGCGCGGAATTGACGTAGACGGAATCGGCTTAGTGCTAAACTATGATGTGCCTCCCGATCCTGAAGATTACATTCACCGCATCGGCCGAACCGCGCGGGCTGAAAGCAAGGGACATGCCATTACCTTTATTAATGAACGGGACCAACGAAGGTTTTTTCAGATCGAAAAATTGATTGGCCGTGAGGTGAACAAAGTACCTCTACCTGAAGGCATAGGACAATCCTTTGCGTATATGGCCGAACGACCCAAAACGGAAGGAGATCGAAGGCCTACGGCTTCAGGCAAAAAGAAGTTCTTTAAAAGAAGGCCGCAACGCTAATCATCGGCCTCGCGCTATTATTTTCTTAACGATTTTAGAAAAATAGGCTCCATAATGCGGGCCAACCCAATTCATTGCCATTACCTCTTCTTGTTCGGAGTGTCCATAGTGATCATCATAGGTGATGTACCCAACGTAGTCGCCATTGAAGCTGGTGATAAATAATTTTTCGTCATGGCTTTCGGCAATTTCCCCAAGACTATCCCGCACGAAAATTTCCCCTGAGAAATCGCAGGGCATTCCTAAGAAAAGAATGTTGCCAATTTTCATATAGGTAATATCACCTTTTAGCTTAGAGAAAAGTGAACGGAATACCCAATCTCTGACTTTGTATTTCTGTAGGATGTGTAGTTGCGAAGCGCCATAGTCAACATGAATAATTGCTGTTGAGATGGTGGAATCTTCCACGCGAATACTTTGCGCTGCCTTTACTTTACGGTAAAGCCGAGACCCCAAAGTGTCGCACTCGACAAATTCTGTTTCAGGTATCCATTTTAAACGATGACTACCAATATTGCCCGAAGCAAACATAGCAAAATTGTAATCTTGCTTTTCCGCCCTGCTCACCAAGGCAGAAGGGTAATCGCCAGACAGGGCAAGGCTTAGGTGGTCAATGTTCGTGGGGTGTGCACTATAACTTACCAACAAGCCTTTGCTGCCGTCTTCGCGAATTATTTTTAGCCCGCGTAACTTTCCGTCCGTTTTTCCATGCTCAGGATCAATTCTATTTTCGACATATTCGCTGGCATCGGTTTCAAAGTAATTTACGATGGCGGGATGTACATGGGCTGTTGCAAAGTCGATGGCAGAAATGATTTGTCGTGCTAGGCTGTCCAGCCAAGGCTCGTTATAGCTTCCTAAGATCAAGTTGCCGAAGACACTATCATCCCATGCACCAAGGCTACTGTGCACATGGGTAGCGGTAAAATAGAGAAAACGATTACCCTTATTTTGACGAACAATTTTGTCCTTGAGTGCGGGTGGGAAAATCAATAGATCGGCACTTACGATGATACATTGAACGCCCCCGTTGTCAATTGTCATGATCCGCACATAAACCGAGTCGTGCACGGAGTCAAAATGATTTCGGGGCGCATAGCCGGCCATCGGCATGGGCGATTGGGGTACGATATTCACTTTCGACCAACCCACTTTAAGTTTGGATTTAGGGGGATGAAGGGTAGGACGAAGGGAGTCTAACCGTTGGAAAGTTTGCTGGTAGAATTTCTTCCCTTCTAAAGGAGAATCGTCAAGCGGACCGATCAGTGAAATGACAAGGATGAATAGCCCTACACTAATGCCTAGAAACCATCGGAGGAATTTTTTCAACATATTTTTTTCAAAGTTACAATAAGCAAGATAATTTAGGAGTGCATAAAATATGCCGGAATTTTATTTACTTTTCCGAAACGGATTTTAGTTAAAAATGGAAAAATTAGTATTTGTTATCGAAGACGATCTCGCCCAACAAAAGATGCTCCAGCATCATTTTGAGAAAATTTTAGGCTCTTACGAGGTGCGTTGTTTTGCCAACCCAGAAGATATGATGCAGCACCTAAATGAAAAACCTTATGCTGTGGTGTTGGATCACTTTTTTTCAGGAGGTGATAAAACGGGGCTTGATTACCTGAAAATTCTAAAAAAGAAATATGCATCCATTCCGGTGATCTACTATACGTCCATGAACGATGAAAAGTTGAAAGCACAGGTGCTGGAACTTAATGCCGAGCAATTTATTGTAAAAGATGAGGCCTCATTTGTGCGACTTCGAACGGCCCTGGATACCATCCATGAAAAGAAGAACAAGAAAGGATTTTTGGGTAGGTTATTCCGATAAAAATGATCAATCAAATTAAAAGAATTTTATTTTTGGACAGGTGTGAGGCTTATTTACAAATTCCGGACTTCATCTTCTCGTCTATTTTCACTTTAAAATTTTCTGCTTGTTTCAAATCTTCGCAAGCTTCGTTCATTTTTCCTAAGCGATGGTTGGCGATGGCTCTTTGGTAATAGGCAAGTCCGAATTCCGGCTGATGCGTGATGGCAATGGTATAATCCTCAATCGCATCATTAACCCGGTTCATTTGCATCATCAGATTCCCGCGTTGAAGCCATACTTTTTCGTTGTCGTCTTTGAGTTTTATCGATTCAGTATAATCACTCAAAGCACCATTCAAATCTTTTAGCTGTACGTTGGTTAGGCCACGCCTAAACCAACTATCTGCGTTTGTGTTATCGAATTGAATAGCGGAGCTATAGTCAGCCAAGGCTTTTTGAAGGTCACCTTGTGCGGTAAAGTTGATGGCACGAGCCACATAAAAGTGGGCATCCTCAGGACTTCGCTCAATGGCTTCATCCAATAGTTTTTGCACGGCTTTCAAGTTTCCTTTCCTGGCGGAAAGAACCGCCAAATTGTGCCGGGCTAAACTCCCTTCAGGGTTAAGTTCAAGTGCTTTTTGATAATCGTTGGTGGCCTTTAAGGTATCAAACATTTCCTGTCTAGCCCAGCCTCTGTTCACAAAGAACTCCGGATTTTTTGGGTCAAGACTGATCGCGGAATCCAAATATAGAATGGCGCGTTTGTATTCTTTCATCTTGGTGTCGACCAAGCCGAGGAAGTTTAATATCGAAGCGGTCATGTTGCTTTGCGTGGTCACGATCGGGCTACCGCTTTCTTTGTCAACCGCGAAAAAGACAGACTTAGTTTCGCCTTGGGGTGCGGAAAGTAATTTAAGGAAATCTTCCCGTGCCATTGCCCACTGCCCGAATTGATAACGAAGCTGGGCCATGGAAAACAAAGCCTCTGTATTCTGTGGCATTTTGTCCAGGTAAATACTAAAATCGGTTAGTGCCCCTTTGGCGTCCCCTAAACTTTCGCGCGCCTGCGCCCGCAAATAATAGGCTTCCATAAAATAAGGATCAAGACGGAGGCACTCGTTAAGGTGAGCCAATGCTGTTTTATATGATTGAGCATCTAATGCACTTTCCCCTTGTTGATAATACAGCAAAGCATCCTTTTTCTGGCTTTCTGCTTTCCCGGCCAAGGAGAGAATGGTTAGTATGACCAGGATTAGCTTTAGCAAATTCATCGCATAAATTTATGACTTAGAATTTATGAATTTATTAAATTCGTGATTCGGGCCAACCCTTATTTTCTTTTCCGGCCTCCTTTTTGCACTAACTTTGCTTTTGGAGTGAAAAAGATAGACAAACTCATCATTTCCTCGTTTCTGGGGCCATTCATACTTACCTTTTTGGTGGTGGTCTTTATCCTATTGTTACAGAATATGCTCAAGTATTTTGATGACATCATCGGTAAAGATTTGGGATGGGATGTGTTAGGAACATTACTGTTTTATTTTGCGGTATCCATGACTCCCCTGGCGTTGCCCTTGGCCGTGTTGCTGTCTGCGTTGATTACCTATGGGAATCTGGGTGAGCATTTTGAATTGACCGCTGTAAAAAGCTTAGGCATTTCTATGGTAAGGAGTCTTTTACCCATTTTCATTTTCACCCTGGGAATCACGTTCGTAGCTTTTTTAGCGAATAATTACATGGTGCCAAAGGCTGCCCTTGAAACGTATAGTTTGTTGTATGATATCAAACAAAAGAAACCGGCATTGGACCTGCGTGAGGGGGCGTTTTATGGAGGAATCCCTGACATTAGCATTAAAGTGGCGAAAAAATTTAAAGATGGCATAACCTTAAAAGACGTCATTATTTATGATCACCGGGGGCGGAACGGGAACAAACAAGTAACCATTGCTGACTCGGGGAAAATGTATACCATTTTCGATGAGCAGTATCTTAAACTGGAACTTTTCAAGGGGTATAATTACGAGGAAGGGTCGGGGCAAGATATGAGCGGTGGCTCAATATCGGAAGAGACCTTTAGCAAGACCAAATTCGATAAGACGGAGATTGTTTTTGACCTCGCTTCTTTTGGGCTAAGTCGAACTGATAAGAAATGGTTTGCCAGTAATCGCATCATGCGAAACATGACTGAACTTACAATGGATATGGATTCTGTAAAGAAAGAAATCCAATCACAGCGATTAGGCGTTTACCAGCTTCAGTCGTCCTTGTTTAATTTCCATTTCAAAAGGGATTCCGTTCCGCTTCCCAAGGATTTAAAATTATTTAGAAGACAAAAGGACTCCTTAGCGAATGTGAAAATAGTGGATACCACGAAGGGAATCCATCCCTTACCAAATGCCCTTCCTCCGAGCACAGGAATCACTAATTTGCCAAAAATAAAGTTACCCGATTCAATTCGTAGTAAGGACGCAAAATTTTCGGATAGCATTTATCAAAAACCAGTAATACCTACGGAGGTCAGTTATGCCCTTGGCCGAGTGCGGATGGCAAAAAGTCAACTACAAAATTTTAATGCCAACGCTGAAAACTGCGGCCATGAGTTCAGGGTATTTGAAATTCAATGGCACAAAATCATGGCCAATTCTATTGCCTGTATCGCTATGTTTTTAATCGGGGCTCCTTTGGGAGCAATCATTAAAAAAGGAGGATTGGGAGTTCCTGTTATCACCTCTATTTTCTTTTTTATTATTTTTTATGTGCTTAGTCTTATTGGCGAAAAATGGGCCCTGGCGGAGACTGTGCCGATGATTGTGGGCATGTGGATGCCGAACGCCATATTATTTCTATTCGGGCTATTCTTTTTGCGACAAGCCCGAGCCGATGCAAGGCTTTTTGATTCAGACTTTTACAATGTGTTCCTGGATAATTTAAAAAAGCGGTTGCCGGGTCTGTTCAAATTAAAATCTGAGCCCTCCTGAGATTTGGATATTTTACCCAATTGCACTACTTTTGCGCGATTATAAAAAAAGGATAAAAGCAAAAATAGAAGAAGATGTATTTAACAGCAGCCACCAAACAGGATCTATTCAGCAAACATGGATTTGCCAAGAAGAAGACAGATACCGGTTCCCCTGAGTCTCAGATCGCCTTGTTTACCCACCGGATCAACTACTTGACAGGCCATTTGAGAACCAATAAGAAAGATTACTCCACCCAAACGGGATTGTTGAGACTAGTAGGCCAGCGCAAAAAACTATTAAACTACCTTCAACGTAACAATATTGGGAGGTATCGCTCGATCCTAGCAGAATTAGATCTCAGAAAATAAATTATTCTATAACACAACAGGGAACCCATCAAAGGTTCCCTTTTCTCTTTATTTACCAGAACCAACTTAAGGGTTCTAACCAATCAATATGAAACTAAATGTAATTTCAAAGACCTGCAAATTGCCCGATGGGCGAGAGATCACCATAGAAACAGGCAAGCTTGCTCGTCAAGCTGACGGATCGATTGTTCTGAGGATGGGCAAAACGATGATATTGGCAACGGTAGTCGCCAACCAAAAAGGAAAAGAAGGGGCAGACTTTTTACCCTTGTCCGTGGATTATCAAGAGAAATTTGCTTCTACCGGAAAAATCCCGGGCGGATTTTTGAAACGCGAAGGAAGGCTTTCTGATTATGAGATATTGATCAGCCGTTTGGTTGACCGGGCCATTCGCCCATTGTTCCCCAATGATTATCACGCAGAGACTCAGGTGAATATCCAACTTATTTCTGGTGATCCTGCAGCATTACCTGATTCTTTAGCCGCTTTTGCAGCCTCCTGTGCACTCTCTGTTTCTGATATCCCTTTTCAAGGGCCAATTTCAGAAGTAAGGGTTGGACGCGTTGAGGGTCAATACATTATCAACCCTACCTTAGAGCAAAAAGAGAAAGCGGATTTAGACTTTATTGTTGCCGCCTCTATCGAAAACATCCTTATGGTGGAAGGAGAGTGTAAGGAGATCAATGAGGCCGATATGCTGGAAGCATTAAAGATAGCTCATGAGGCCATCAAGGCGCAATGCCAGTTGCAAATTGAGTTGACACAGGCCGTAGGCAAAACCGAGAAGCGGGTGTATAGCCACGAATTGAAAGATGAAAATCTACGCGAAGAACTTCATAAGCTTTTATATGATAAGGTCTATGAAGTAGCTCGAAAACAATTGCCGAGCAAGCATGATCGGTCTGAACTTTTTAGTAAGATCGAAGAGGATTATATCGCAGGGTTGCCTGAAGACTCTACGGTGAATAAAGATCTCGTTAAAAAATATTACCATGATATCCAAAAGAAAGCGTGCCGCGATTTAGTGTTGAATGAAAAAGTAAGATTGGACGGACGCAAACCAACGGAAATACGCTCAATCTGGTCAGAGGTAGACTACCTTCCGTCTGCGCATGGCTCGGCCATATTCACCCGCGGAGAAACGCAATCGTTGACCACAGCAACCTTAGGTACCAAATTGGATGAGCAGATGATTGATGGTGCCATGTTTGATGGCAACAACAAATTTATTTTACATTATAACTTTCCTGGCTTTTCCACGGGTGAAGTAAAACCAAATCGCGGACCGGGCCGCAGAGAAGTTGGGCATGGGAATTTGGCCATGCGCTCCCTCAAACAGGTGTTGCCCAATATGAATGAAAGTCCCTATACGATTCGCATTGTTTCAGATATTTTAGAATCCAACGGATCATCTTCTATGGCTACTGTCTGCGCGGGTTCATTGGCACTTATGGATGCTGGGATTCAGATTAAGGCTCCCGTTTCTGGTATTGCGATGGGAATGATTTCTGATAGCAGCACAGGAAAATATGCAATCTTGTCAGACATCCTCGGTGATGAAGATCATTTAGGTGATATGGACTTTAAAGTGACCGGTACTGAGAAAGGAATCACGGCATGCCAAATGGATTTGAAAGTGGATGGTTTGACCTACGAAGTATTGAGTGAGGCATTGCACCAAGCAAAGGAAGGGCGTCTTCATATCCTTAATGAAATGAGGAAAACGCTTTCGGCACCAAATCCAGACCTAAAGCCACATGCTCCGCGTGCGGTCACCATCACTATCGACAAAGATTTGATCGGGGCAGTAATTGGCCCAGGCGGAAAAGTTGTTCAGGATATTCAAAAAACCACTGGAGCCACTGTTGTGATTGAAGAAGTAGGCAATAAGGGCTTGGTGAATATTTTTGCCACGGATCAAACCGTTATGGATGCGGCTGTTAAACGCATCAAAGCGATTGTGGCCGTTCCTGATGTTGGTGAAGTGTATACGGGTATTGTCAAGTCGATCATGCCATTCGGTGCGTTTGTTGAGTTCATGCCGGGTAAAGATGGGCTGCTTCATATTTCCGAAATCAAATGGGAGCGTCTTGAAACGATGGATGGCGTGCTAGAGGTAGGGGAGGAAGTGAAAGTGAAATTGATCGAAGTGGATAAAAAGACTGGTAAGTTTCGCTTATCGCGCAAGGTTTTATTACCGAAATCTCCTGCAAAAGAAGGGGCACCTGCTGCTTAATTTTGACGATTTCTACATCATTGAAGGATCCTTTACGGATCCTTTTTTTTAATCAAATCCATGGAACCTGAGTTTTTTCGGAACTTATTTCAGAATTTCGTGTGTTTGATTTAATGTTGTAAAAAAGCCCGATGAGACAGCTTAAGATCAGTAAACAGATTACCAACCGCGAAAGCCAGTCCCTTGACAAATATTTACAAGAGATTGGAAAAGTAGATCTGCTCACCCCTGATGAAGAGGTTGAGTTAGCCAAGCGGATCAAGGAAGGCGATCAGATTGCGTTGGAAAAACTAACGAAAGCAAATTTGCGTTTTGTGGTATCGGTGGCGAAGCAATATCAGAACCAAGGGCTGTCTTTGGGTGATTTGATTAACGAAGGAAATTTAGGTTTGATCAAAGCGGCCCAGCGTTTCGATGAGACGCGTGGCTTTAAGTTTATTTCGTATGCGGTTTGGTGGATCCGTCAGTCCATCCTTCAAGCCCTTGCAGAGCAGTCGCGCATTGTCCGTTTGCCCCTTAACCGGGTTGGCTCGCTGAATAAAATTTCAAAAACATTTTCAGAACTTGAACAGCGGTTCGAACGCGAACCTTCACCGGAAGAGTTGGCGGAAGTATTGGAAGTTACCACAGCGGAAGTAGTGGACACAATGAAAATTTCAGGACGCCACGTTTCAATGGACGCTCCTTTTGTTCAAGGCGAAGAAAATAGTTTGTTGGATGTTCTTGAAAATGACAGTGAGGAGACTCCGGATTCTGGGTTGATGACCGATTCGTTGAGACGGGAGGTGCAGCGTGCGCTCTCAACCCTAACGCAGCGCGAAGCAGATGTCATTACCTTATATTTTGGTCTGAATGGCGAGCACGCAATGACCTTGGAAGAGATTGGTGAAAAATTTAGTCTCACCCGTGAGCGTGTCAGGCAGATTAAAGAAAAAGCAATAAGAAGGCTAAGACATACCAGCAGAAGTAAGGCTTTGAAACCTTATCTCGGTTAATAATGTTTTTAAAATGAACAAATTCAAGGTCTCAAGGTACTTGAGACCTTTTTTTAAAAAATACAGTCCTATGAAAAACGTTGAAAAAGTGAAGGTATTAATCATCGGTTCAGGCCCAGCCGGGTATACGGCTGCCATCTATGCAGCACGCGCTGGGCTATCACCCGTGCTCTATACAGGCGCCCAACCTGGTGGGCAATTAACGATCACCAACGAGGTGGAAAACTTTCCGGGTTATCCCGATGGAATCAATGGGCCTCAGATGATGATCGACTTGCAAAAACAGGCGGAGCGATTTGGGACCAAAGTAAATTTTGGATTAGTCACCGCGGTTGATTTTTCCGATTACCCGCTGAAAGTTACCGTTGATGAAACGCATACCGTTGAAGCAGAATCCGTAATCATTGCGACCGGTGCAACCGCAAAATATCTAGGCTTGCCTTCTGAACAGACCTATGCCAATAAAGGCGTGTCGGCTTGTGCTGTTTGTGATGGATATTTTTATAGAGGAAAAGAAGTTGCTGTAGTTGGTGCCGGAGATTCGGCCGCGGAAGAATCCACTTACTTGGCTAACCTTTGCACTACTGTTCATCTCATAGTCAGAAGGAGTGAAATGCGTGCATCGAAGATCATGCAGAAGAGAGTGTTGAGTGCCCCGAATATTAAAATTCATTGGAATACTGAGACGGAAGAAATTTTAGGTGACGAGAATGGCGTGAACGCAATTCGGGTGGTGACGGATGGAGTACAAAATACAATACCGGTACAAGGTTTTTTTCTGGCCATTGGTCATAAGCCGAATACCGAAATATTCAAAGGCCTACTGGACATGGATGAAGCCGGTTACATCAAAGTAGTGCCTGGGTCGACCAAAACTAAAGTGGAAGGTGTATTTGCGGTTGGCGATGTGGCCGATAGGGTTTACCGCCAGGCAGTAACAGCCGCAGGAACCGGTTGCATGGGTGCCCTTGATGCAGAGAAGTTCCTAGCCGCAAAAGAAGCCGAACTCGCTCATTCCTGAACCCATGAAATTAGATATTTTACTCGTTGTTGCCCACCCGGATGATGCCGAGATAAGCTGTGGCGGAACTATCGCCAAACATATTTCCCTGGGGTATAAAGTGGGCGTGGTCGACCTTACTCGGGGAGAATTAGGAACTAGGGGCACTGCGTTGACCCGTGCGCAGGAGGCCATGGAATCAACAAAAATACTTGGTCTGGAAGTGCGGGAAAACCTTGGGCTTCGGGATGGCTTTTTTAAAAATTCAGAGGAAGATCAACTTAAGGTGGTCGCAGCTATTCGAAAATACCAACCCGAAATCGTACTTGCCAATGCCACGCACGATCGCCATCCAGACCACGGTCGTGCTTCGAATTTAGTTTATGAATCATGTTTTCTTTCTGGACTTACGAAAGTAGAAACGAAAGAAAATGAATGGGTACAGACAGCCTGGCGTCCAAAGGCTGTTTATTGTTTTATTCAAAGTCAATACATTAAGCCTGATTTTATTGTTGATGTATCCGAATTTTGGGAGAAAAAAATGATGGCCTTGCGCGCGTTTAAATCTCAATTTTATGATCCGCAAAGCAACGAGCCGGAGACCTTTATTTCAAATCCAGGCTTTATGAAATTGATTGAGTCTCGTGGTCACGAAATGGGCTATTCCATTGGCGCCAAATATGGTGAAGGATTTACGGTTCGAAATATGCTAGGGGTGGATAATTTATTTAACCTAAAATAAACGGAGATCGAACCGATCCAATTTTAGGTGAGTGGCTCAAGGCGCAAGGCGATAAACTTTCCATAGTCCATCCACTTTCGTGAAAGCAATTCGGTCATGAAGTCGGTTCGGTCGGCCTTGCCAGAATTCAATTTTTAAAGGTTCAACTTCGAACCCTCCCCATTGTTGCGGTTTTGGCAACTTCTCAAGTTGCTTAAATTTAGCCTGAATTTTCTTTACGCGTTCTTCAAGAATTTCGCGACTGGCAATTATTGCACTCTGTGGGGATGCCCAAGCACCAATCTGACTTTCACGCGGTCTGCTTTGAAAATATTTTTCGGAGGAATGATGGTCGGTTCGCAAGGCGGCACCTTCTATGCGCACTTGACGTTCTAGTTCAGACCAGAAGAATGTGAGGCTGCAGGCTGGATTTTTTTCAAGTTCTTTCCCTTTTTGACTTTGATAGTTGCTATAAAATATGAACTTATCGCTTTCAATTCCTTTCAGCAAAACGATTCTTCCTGAGGGTCGACCATCTTCGGATACTGTAGATAGAGTGAGGGCATTGGGCTCCGGCACCTTGGCTTTTAAAGCTTCGTCAAACCATTTTTGAAACAGTGCTATCGGGTTTTTTCCTGCTGTATTGATTTCAAGCGTAGATTTTGAATAATCATTCCGCATGTCAGATAATGCCTTCAATTGTAGTTGTAGTTAACGTAAAAAAAAGTTTATTTGAAAAAGTTTTTGGATTGTCGCTAATGGAAGACAACTTTCAGCAATTTACAGACGTTTTAATAAAAGAATCATGGATTTCTTTGATTATTCAAATAAACTGAACCCAAAAGTTGGCCGCTTGCTTGTCTCAGAGCCCTATTTGCCTGATCCTAATTTTGAGCGGACTATTATTTTAATTTGTGAACATAATGAGGAGGGCACCGTTGGTTTTGTCCTAAATAAGCCATCTTTGACCAAGTTAGGAGAGCTGATTTCTCCCCTTCAACAATTGGAAAATACGGTCTGCATGGGTGGACCCGTGCAGCAAGATACCCTTCACTACATTCATCGTTGTGCTGGTATTGATGGCGCAGTAGAGATATCAGAACGGATTTTTTGGGGAGGAGAATTTAATCAGGTTGTTGAAAAACTAGAAACGAAGCAGCTAGAGAATGAGGATATAAAATTTTTTCTTGGTTATAGCGGTTGGTTACCAGGGCAGTTAGAAGAAGAGATAAAAGTTAATTCATGGATCGTCAGCGACTTTCTTAGTGAAGAATTGATCTTCGAAACATCGGAGGAAGAAATGTGGAAAATGACATTAAAAAAGATGGGTGGACGATTTTCGATGTATTCAAATTACCCCGTTGATCCTTCGATGAATTAACTGACTTTTTGTATTTTTACGTTTAATAAATGGTGATGGAAAACGAGAGCGTGTTGGGTGAGGATAAGGAGACTGTGATCGAGCAGGATAAGCTGCTAAACGGTAATGGCCATACTCCTTCTGGTTTGAGCCTGAAACTTCCTTCTTCTCCAGATGAGGAAGAAGAAAAGTTGCACCCAGAAGAATCCCTTCTTGAAAGCAAACCGATTGATTATTCAAATTTAGATAAAAAGGATTTTGTTGGCCTATTAAAAGAGGCTGCCGCCAATAACGATTTCAAGAGAGCGGAGGCATTGATTCGTGAAATCAAACCTTTATTTGATGATATCCGGCATCAGGAAAGAACGGAGGCACTTATTCGTTTTAAAAAAGACGGAGGAATTGATGAGGATTTTGACTACAAAGGTGATGAATGGGATCACGCCTTCGATAGCTATCTAAAATCAATCCGGGAGAATCGCCAGCGACATTTTCGCGAACTTGAAGATCAGAAAAATTTAAATCTTCAGTTGAAAACCGAACTGCTTGAACGCTTTCGCCAGTTAGTGGATGGAGAAGATTCGGAGCATGCGCTTCGGCTTTTTAAAGATATCCAGAACGAATGGAAAGTTATCGGACCCGTTGCTCCGGGGCATGTCAAAACCTTATGGGCAAATTACAATGCTCTTGTAGACCGGTTTTACGACCAACGGAGTATTTATTTTGAACTCAAGGAGTTGGATCGCAAGAAAAACCTGGAACTCAAACAAGAATTGTGCGTTCGGGCGGAGCGGCTTTTAGAGGTTGAGAACCTTAGCGAAGCGGTGAAAGAACTCAACGAGCTTCATAATGAATTCCGCCACATTGGCCCCGTGCCGATAGAGGATAAGGATTTGGTGTGGCAGAAATTTAAAGCTGCTTCGGATGCGGTCTATTCAAAACGCGATGTGCTTGTAGCGAAGGTTCAAATTGAACTGCAAGATAATTTTGACAAGAAGGAGAAGATTAATGAAGAAGTAGCTCTCTTCGCCAACTTCCAGACTGACCGGATTAAGGAGTGGAACCAAAAGACAAGGGAAATCATCGAAATCCAAAAGCAATGGGAAGCTATTGGCGGTGTTCCACGCACCAAAACACGTACGGTAAATAAAAAATTCTGGGGTTCGTTCAAGTCTTTTTTTCATAATAAAAATGCATTCTTCAAAAAATTAGATGAAGAGCGCTCCCAAAACTTAGCGTTGAAAACTGAACTCCTTAATAAGGCGATTGAACTGAAAGACAGTCTGGAGTTTGAAAAAGCCTCCCATGAACTCAAGGCACTGCAAGTGCAATGGAAAGCGATAGGACCAGTTCCTGAAAAGCAACGCGAAAAAATATTTCAAGAGTTTAAAGAGGCATGCGACTTCTTTTTTGAGAAGCGCAGGTCTTCAATGAGCGGGGAAGACAAAGAACAACACGAGAACCTGATCAAAAAGGAAGAGGTGATAGGGGCTTTAGAGCAGATACAGACTTCGAAGATGGGAACGCTGGATGAGGTCAGAGCACTTCAGAAAAAATTCATGTCCATTGGATTTGTTCCGAAACGATCTGTAGCTTCTATTAAGGCAAGATTTGCTGAAGCGGTGAATCAGGCCATTGCTGCTTTGCCTTTGGGCGAAAGCGAAAAAGAACGAGCTACACTCGAAGTTCAAGTGGCCGCACTACGTCAGGGGCCACAGGGAGATAAAAAAATACATAATAAAGAACATCATCTTCGAAAACAGATTTCAAAAGCAGAAAACGACATTGCCGTTTTGCGCAATAACCTTGAGTTCTTTGGTCGTTCAAAAAATGCCGAAAAACTAAAAGAGGAGTTTACGCTTAAAATAAATGATGCAGGTGATGAAATCCTACAATTGAAAAAGCAATTGAAAATTCTTCAAGCGGCCGAGTAAAAGCTTGTAATCCCGACTTCTTCGTTTATTTTTGCACCCTTAAATATTTAAGCCTCCTTAGCTCAGCTGGTAGAGCAACTGACTTGTAATCAGTAGGTCGCTGGTTCGATCCCGGCAGGGGGCTCTTGAAAATCAGGTAGTTACACGAAATAGGGTAACTGCCTATTTTTTTTAGCCATCTCTGCTATTTGTTCTTGGTAAAGGATTGCTTAGTTGATTTTATGTATGGATCGATCTATCAAAATGAATTGATATGGCTGTAGGAGTTCATTGAAGAAAATAGTTTATTTTCGACAGCCAGAAAAACAATTTATGGAAGACATGATTTTTTATGATCGGATGCAATTCGCATTTACGATCACCTTTCATTATCTCTTTCCTCAACTCACCATGGGCTTATCCTTGCTCATCGTGTACTTCAAATGGCAATATTTGCGCACGGGAAAAGTGGGCTACAATTCCGCGGCAAAATTCTGGATGAAAATCTTCAGCCTCAACTTCATGATGGGGGTGATCACGGGCATCCCTATGGAATTTCAGTTTGGCACAAACTGGGCAAAGTTTTCTGAGCTTACGGGGAGCATCATCGGCCAGACATTGGCGATGGAGGGCGTATTCTCTTTCTTCTTGGAATCTACCTTCTTAGGATTATTTCTTTTTGGTGAAAAACGATTGGGTCAAAAACTTCATTTTGTAACTGGCTTCCTTGTTTTTCTGGGTTCGTGGATTAGTGGTTGGTTCGTTATTGCTACCAATGCCTGGATGCAACATCCGGTGGGCTATGAAATTTTGGAGAACGGCAAATTTGCGCTTACCAATTTTAAAGCACTGTTCTCCAATCCTTGGTTGGTGCCCGCTTTCCTGCATAATCAGTTGGCGTCTTTGGTTACAGCTTCAGTGGTGATGGCCGCCATTGGCGCGTTTTATCTTCTGAGTAAAATACATGAGGAAAACGGGAGACTCTTTTTAAAGACCGGGGTCTTGTTTGGTTTGTTATCCAGTGTGTTGGTGGCATTTCCAACGGGTGATTGGAATGCCAAAAATGTGATAAAATATCAGCCGGTTACATTTTCTGCCATGGAGGGGATTTTTAAAAGTCAAACAGGAGGGAGTGAAATCATTCTTATCGGCCAACCCAATCTCAAGGAACAAAAACTCGATAACATGATTGCGGTACCTAAAGTCTTAAGTTTTTTAACCTATCGAAATTTTACGACTGATGTAAAAGGACTGAATGATTTTGACCCGGCAAAGTGGCCTACCAACATTCCGGGATTATATTATGCTTACCATATCATGGTGGGGTTGGGGACAATTCTTATTGCGATAATGGCCACTGGCGCCTTTTTACTTTGGAGAAAAAAAATAGAAGGATCGAAATGGCTACTTTGGATAATATTATTTACGATCCCGTTTCCCTATATCGCCAATCTGGCGGGCTGGTACACGGCAGAATTAGGCCGGCAGCCTTGGCTTGTTTATAATCTGATGGAAACGGCTAAAGGGATTTCGCCCACTGTCTCGGCTGGCAATTCACTATTTACCTTGTTGGGATTTGTCGGTCTTTATGTCTTGTTAGGGGTATTTTTTTTGCTGCTGGCCGGAAAGATTATTTGGAGGGGTCCTGAACCTAAACATGGATAACGTATGGAATTTTTTTGGTATTTGATTTTAGGAGGGATGCTGGCCATGTACATGATTTTAGATGGCTATGATTTTGGCGCTGGGATCATCCATCTTTTCTTTGCGAAAAGCGAAAGCGACAAAAAAGCGATAACACGTGCCATTGGCCCCTATTGGGATGCCAACGAAGTTTGGCTCATTGCCGGAGGTGGCGTGTTGTTTTTTGCCTTTCCCGTTTTATATGCTTCCGCGTTTAGCGGGTTCTACCTCCCACTGATAATGATTTTATGGTTATTGATTTTTAGGGCTATTGGTTTAGAACTCCGAGGACTTGTAGACAACCAACTCTGGCGTATTGTTTGGGATAAGGCATTTGGTATATCGAGCCTTTTGTTGGCGTTGTTTTTTGGATTGGCTTTAGGAAATATCGTAAGAGGGGTGAACCTGGGTGAAGTGAAAAATGGAGTATCTGCTTTTGAAGCTCATTATTTTTTTCTGCCCCTTTGGAATGCAACCTTAGATCCATTGTCAGATAATTTAGGGGTCATTGATTGGTTCACGTTGATGTTGGGTATAATCGGTGTTGTTTCCCTGACGATGCATGGGGCAAACTGGATTATTTTTAAAACGAATAGTTCGATTAATAAAAAATTGAAAGAGGTTGTTTTTAAATTGAATTTTGTTTTGCTGGCCTTGGTTATCACCTCGCTGCTAACCTGGCATATTGTGAAACCCAAGCCTTTCGAGAATTTTATCAACCATCCAATAGTTTGGATTTTTCCGGTGCTCACTTTTGCGGGCATTGGTGGCTTGTTTAGAATTAAGGGTTTTAAAAAAGATGGAACGGGATTTTTATTTTCTTCTGTTTATTTGATTGGAGGACTTTTCTCCACTGTAACGGCCATATTTCCAAATTTGCTACCGTCAACCAATACCACGAACCCTTCGCTCACCATTTATAATTCCGCAGCGCCAAATTACGGGTTATCGGTTAGTACCCCTTGGTTTGCGATTGGTATCATGTTGGTTATCATGTATTTCGTTATTCAATTTAAAGTATTCAAAGGTAAGTTGGATGATATTGAATACGGTGAACATTAACTGCTGGAAGCCCCTGCCTGAATAGGTGCAGCACGGCAAGCAATTTTAACACCCATAATTTTACGCTTCATTACAATCGGTGATGTGCCCTTGGACTTTCCTGATGAAACCTATGGAAGTTTCCTCCAGATGACTGGCTTGTTCCGATTGATGCGTTAACAAATATGGGGATTTTGCAAATGGTGAGTGGAATTTTGTAATGCTTTTTGGGCCAAAAGACCTCAGATTTGTGCTCATCATTTGTTTTAATCTCGGCACGATTTGTATTCCCTTGGATTTACTTTTCAGGTAGAGGTTATAAAACAAAAATTAAAGCTGCGTAGTCCAGCAAATGGGCGAAGCAGTGACTTATAGGATATAATTGACAATGTAAATTTTCACTACTTAAAATGATTTCAACTACCAATCCCAACGGCACCAATTCTTGGCAAAAACTTACAGCTATGTTCACGAATCTCCAGACCGCGAACTTGCGTGACCTGTTTAGTAAAGATCCACAACGTTTCCAGAAATTCAATTTACAATTTGAAGATATTCTGGTTGACTATTCAAAAAACCTTATCACCGAAGAGGTGCTAAAGGCTTTGATTGAACTCGCTAAAGAAACGGAGGTGCCGAAAGCCATACTAGCCATGTTCGATGGCTTGCCCATTAACCAAACTGAAAACAGGGCTGTGCTACACACCGCCTTGCGAAACCGTTCCAATACCCCTGTGCTAGTGAATGGGGTAGATGTGATGCCGGAAGTAAACTCGGTATTAGCCCAAATGAAATCATTCTCGGATAGACTTCTTGACGGCCAATGGAAAGGTTATACGGGCAAAACAATTACCGACATTGTCAACATTGGCATTGGCGGCTCTGACTTGGGCCCGTTGATGGTTACCGAAGCACTAAAACCCTACCACAAAAATATCAGCCCGCATTTTGTTTCCAATATCGATGGCACGCATTTGGCAGAAACGCTAAAACACCTTGATCACGAAACGACCCTATTTATCGTTGCGTCAAAAACTTTTACTACGCAGGAGACCATGACCAATGCCGAGTCGGCCAAAGCATGGTTCAATGAAAAATCAAAAGGCCAAGGGAATGTAGCGAAGCATTTTGTGGCCGTATCCACCAACACCATGGCGGTAACAGCATTTGGCATTGCGCCCGAAAACATGTTCGTGTTTTGGGACTGGGTTGGCGGACGATACTCGTTATGGTCCTCCATTGGCCTTTCAATTATTTGCACGATTGGCTTTGAGAATTTTGTTCAATTGTTGGAAGGGGCGCATGCTATGGACAAACATTTTAAGGAGGCTTCATTTGAAAAAAATATCCCCGTGACACTCGCTTTAGTTGGTATTTGGCATGTCAATTTTTTTGGCGCGATAACAGAAGCTATTTTACCTTATGATCAATACATGCACCGGTTTTCTGCCTATTTTCAACAAGGAAATATGGAGAGCAACGGCAAATCAGTCGATCGATCTGGCAACAAAGTAAAATACAATACTGGCCCAGTGATTTGGGGTGAACCGGGCACCAATGGCCAACATGCATTTTATCAACTCATTCATCAGGGGACAAGAATTATTCCTTGTGATTTCTTGGCTCCTGCTCTTAGCCATAATCCGTTGGGGAATCATCATCAAATATTACTATCCAATTTTTTTGCTCAGACCGAAGCGTTGATGAAAGGAAAGTCTGTAGAGGAAGTGACAAGAGAATTGAAGGCCGCTGGAAAGGCTGACAGTGAGATTAAAAAAATAGCTCCTTTCAAAGTATTCGAAGGGAATAAACCGACCAATTCAATTTTATTTAGAAAATTGACTCCGCGCACATTAGGGAGTTTGATTGCTATGTATGAGCACAAGATTTTCGTTCAGGGAGTGATCTGGAACATCTTCAGTTTCGACCAATGGGGTGTGGAACTCGGGAAAGTTTTGGCAAAGAAAATACAGCCCGAACTGGCTATGCGGTCGGAAACATCCTCCCATGATTCTTCTACCAACGGACTGATCAATTATTTCAAACGATTATGTAGTTAAACATATTAACGCTCTGATCCGCGCGGGGCTGCGGGTTTTATCCGTATAGCGTTCATTTGTAATTGGGTGTTACAAAGAAAAATTAATTACCTCAATTCATACTTTACTTAACACTAGTTAAGTAAATAGATGAGTCCAAAATATATTGACTTCACACTAATTTTATCAATATTATTTGGCTTAATAAACCCGTTAGCGTTTTCTAGTCTAGCGAATAGGTCAACCTTCTTGATTTTAACCCCTGCGCCAAGAATCCAACCTTGCTCATAAGTTCTCAAGTCGTTAACGGAAGAGGCCGTGGCAAAGCTGTTTGAAATCCCTAAAAGCAAAAAAGGTTTTGTAATCGCCAGCGTTTTAAAATTATAACGTAAGAGCGTGTTTAGACGCAAATAATTGATTTGATAGTCTAAAACTATTGGCGCACCGTAATTGGTAATTGTAGTTCTCTCCGTTTCTAATTTTTTATACAAGAGCTCATTTTGTATTGAGATTTTTTGATTCCTAACGGACGGAAAATAGTTAGCTGTAATCCCAAAAGTAACACCAGAACTATTACTGAATTGAGATTTATTTGCAGTAGGATTAACATTGCGATAGATAAGATTGCTTGTGAACCAGCCTCCTAGAATGCCCCATGACCATTTACCCTTTTCAAGCACACCTATATATGTGGGAGTTTTCGAAACACAACCAGAATATTTAGTGAAAAGCGATTGTATTCCTTTTTCTGATAAGGTTAATTCCTTGATTTCTTCTTGCATCTTTGGGCAATCACTCATATAGGCGATCAATGTATTTTTATAAAGTTCGTCCTTGACGATTACGCGCTTGCCCCTTACTTCAGAAATTTTTTCTCGGTAGACCAATTCTTCAAGCGGTGCTGAACCCTTTTTAATAAAGTAGTGTGAGCCGTATTCCGAATTTTTAAAATAGAAAACGGAAATATCATCGAGGGTAAAAATCGTTTCGAGAAAAACTTTTGTAGGATCAGTCATTACCTTTTGAAGCAGTTCACCACCGGAAATATCAAACCGCACAGACGCGGCAATAAAAAGGCCCCATTGCAAATCATAAAAACTATTGATTTCCTCGTTTGAATAGGAATGAGTTTTACCTGTCTTTTCAATTAAATTTATTTGTTTGAAATTTCTGCCACTGATAGAGACAATACCGTAGATTGTATCCCCCTTGGAGGTAACTACAAATCCTTGCTTCTTTTGTGAATAACCAAATGTGATTAACAGCAAAAGAAAAAAGCTAAAGGAATATTTTTTCATGTGCACCTTGTTTAGTGTTAATTGGTTGTGACTATTTTGGTAAAAAGTAGGACAAAACAATTCCACCACAAGGTTGGGACAAGTTGTGTTTTCAGTAATAAAAAAACAAGGTTAAGGGAATAATTTTTCAGCTCTCCAGTAAAATTGGCTTTTAAAAATCGCTAAACAGCCTTCAAATAGTAGCCAAGCGCTTTGAATTTGGCCAAGTGGCTTACAATCTGCTTTTTTTGTTTCGCTGTTCGTTTTTATGCAACTGTCTGAATTCCTGGCGGAATACGTATCGCAAGGGCACACAATTTTCAATCACCAATAATCATGAAGCTTCATCGCTTCCTTTGATTGCTTTTGCAGCCTCTTCATCGAGGAACCAAAGGAGTTTGCCCTGCTCGGGATGGATGAGCTGTGCCGGGTATTCTTCGATGTTCTTGGGCGAGTTTATGATATGGTTTACCGCTTCGGCCTTGCCGGATCCATAAACCAAGAATACAACGGAGTGCGCAGAATTTATCAAGCCTTCTGTGAAGGTGATGCGGAACATTTTAACTTCCTCCACGAAAACTTCTTTTACTAAGGCATTCTTTTCTAGGAGCACGGGGGTATGCGGAAAAAGGGAGGCGGTATGCGAGTTACCTCCTAATCCGAGCAAGATCAAATCAAATTGACAGGGTTTGCCTTGATAATGCGATACAATCCTTTTTTCATAATCCTTGGCTGCCTCAGATGGTGAAAGTGATGTATTGACCGCGAAAATTTTATGTTCCGAAATTCCCAATGGTTCAAAAAGGCTCTCCTTTGCCATTCTAAAATTGCTATCCAAATGGTCTGCAGGCACATTGCGTTCATCGCCAAAAAAGAAAAATACTTTTGCCCATTCAATCTTGGCGCGATAATGCTCGGATGCCAGCAGTTCGTATAGCTTCTTCGGTGAGCTTCCTCCGGATAAGACAAAATTAAATTGTCCGGTCTTTGCAATTACGGTTTTCGCTTCAGCTACAATAAAGTCAGCCAGTGCCAATAGCAAGGTTGACGGGTCTTTGAAAATATTCAAATTATCTTTTGCCATTTATGGGAACGGTGAACCAATGAAATCCGTCTCTGGCGATGAGTGCTTCCGCCAGTTCCGGCCCCCATGAGTCGGCAGAATAATTGGGGAAGCTGAGGCTTCTTTTGTTGGACCAAGAGGATAAAATTGGCATCAGTAAATCCCAAGCTGCCTCGACCTGATCGCCACGCATGAAGAGTGTTTGGTCGCCCAACATAATGTCGAGCAGCAGTGTTTCGTAGGCTTCAGGGGTGGCTTCTGTGTAGGCGCCTTGGTAATCAAATACCAAGTCCACGGGATTAAGCATCATCTCCAGCCCTGGCCGTTTGGCTTGCACTTGCAGTCTTATGCTCATTTCTGGTTGAATGCTAATGATGAGGCGGTTTTGTTGCCATCCCTCCATAGCTTCGGATGGAAAAATCATGTGGGGCACGTCTTTGAACTGTACCGAGATAATTGAAGAAGAAGAAGGCATCCGTTTTCCGGTGCGCAGGTAGAAGGGCACTCCTTGCCATCTCCAGTTGTCAACAAAAAATTTGAAAGCGGCAAAGGTCTCCGTATTCGAATCTTGATTCACGGATGGCTCTTCGCGATAGCCTACTACTTCTTTCCCTTCCAGCCAACCTTTACTGTATTGCCCGCGAACGGCATGACGCTGTGCTTCCTCGGAAGTAAATTTTCGCATCGCGCGAAGTACATCTACTTTACGGTTTCGCACCTCGTCAGCGTTGAAGCTAATGGGCGGTTCCATGGCGATCAGGCAGAGTAGTTGCAGCACATGGTTTTGAACCATATCGCGCAAGGCACCGGCTTGATCATAATAGCCGCCCCGTTCGCCAACCCCTAACTGTTCGGTCACCGAAATCTGCACATGCTCGATGTAGTTCCTATTCCAGAGTGGTTCGAGAATGGAGTTGGCAAATCGAAAGGCCAAAATGTTTTGCACCGTTTCTTTCCCCAGGTAATGGTCAATCCGATAAATTTGTTTCTCGGAAAACATGCCATTAAGAAGCTGATTCAGTTCCTTTGAAGATTCCAGGTCGCGGCCAAAAGGCTTTTCAATGACGATCCTTGATTTGCCCGGATCCACTGCCAACTTGTGTTTCGCCAAGTTTTCAGAAATGGTGGTAAAGAAACGTGGGGCTACAGCGAGGTAGTAAACCAAATTGGGTTCTACTTTCCATTCAAGTTTTTGTTTTTCTATTCGCTCGGCTATTTCCGAGTAGGTGCGGTCTTCCGTAAATTCCACCTGATGGATAAATAAATTAGCTGAAAAACTTTTCCATTTTTCTAAGTCCGCTTTTCCCGTGCGCGAATATTTGCCAATGTCTTCCATCAATTTTTCCCTATACTGCTCTTCGGTCATTTCTGTTCGCCCCAATCCAATGACGGCAAAATTTTCCGGCATCCAGCCATCGAGGTATAAATTATATAAGGCCGGCAAAAGCTTACGCGAGGTAAGGTCTCCGGTGCCGCCAAAAATAAAAAAGAGTGTAGGCTGCGATTGAATGGTGCTTTTAAGGGGATTCATTTTGCTATAGGTTTTTAACTATTTAGTAATCCATTGGGTATGAAAAACGCCTTCCTGACCGATCCGTTCATAGGTGTGGGCGCCAAAATAATCTCTTTGCGCCTGGATAAGATTAGAAGGCATCCGTTCATTTCGGAAGCTATCGAAATAACTTAAGGCCGAAGAAAAGGCGGGTAGCGAAATGCCACATTGAACAGCTTCGGCAACAACCAATCGGGTAGCGGGAATAAGACCACTCACAATTTTTTGAACATTGCCATCCAATAACAAATGGGGTAAGTTCTTGTCTCGTTTATAGGCCTCATAAATATCTTCCAGGAAACCGGATCGGATGATGCAGCCACCCCGCCATATTTGAGCGATTTTTTCCGGCTTCAATTCGTAGTTATATTCAGTGGAAGCCTGCGAAAGCAGGTGCATGCCTTGTGCGTACGAAATGATCGTAGAGAAGTAGAGGGCTGCCTCCAGGGATTTTACAAATTCATCAGGGCTCTTCGTGAGCGCACTGTTCATCTCTTTGTACATTGAGGACGCCTTCGCCCTGAGTGCCTTGAACTTGGAGAGGTCACGCATGGAAACGGCTGTATCAATGACTGTCAGTGGGGCCTGTAGGTCCATGCCTGCTTGCGAAGTCCATTTACCTGTTCCTTTTGCGCGCGCTTCATCTTTAATATCATGTAGCAATAAATGATCGGCACCCTTTTCGCGGAAAGCAAAAATATCACTGGTTATTTCTATCAGAAAGGATTGTAATCTTCCTTTGTTCCAGGCGACAAATGTGTCTTTGATTTTATCGTCAGAAAGCTTTAACCCTTTATTTAATAGTTCATACGTCTCGGCAATCAACTGCATCAATCCATACTCGATGCCATTATGTACCATCTTCACAAAATGCCCTGAGGCGCCCGGGCCAATGTAGGTCACGCAAGGTTCTCCTTTTACCTTGGCGGACACCGACTCAAGCAAACTCTGTACGACTTTGTAAGCTTCGGGATCGCCACCGGGCATCATGCTCGGCCCTTTCCGAGCCCCTTCTTCGCCTCCTGAAATCCCCATTCCAAAAAAATGCAATCCTTTTTCTTTAAGCTCTTCTACTCTTCGGTTTGTATCTATAAAATGCGAATTGCCTCCATCGATGATCAGATCACCCGGGTTGAGTAAGGGAATCAATTCCGTAATTACATCGTCCACAATTTTGCCAGCAGGTACAAGCATCATGATGGCGCGCGGCTTTTTCAAACTTTCAGTAAATGCTTTCGCAGAAGTAAAGCTGCCTACTTTTATTTTGCCTGCCTCATTGGTTAGTTGCTCTGTTTTCTTTACATCTTTGTCAAGGCCAGCCACTGCATAGCCGTGGTCGGCCATGTTCATCAGCAGATTTCTGCCCATTGTACCAAGACCGATTATTCCAAAAACACTTTTCTTTTCATCCATGATCTTTATTATTTGTTAATTTAACTTTATGACTATCATTTTCCGCTAACTCTTTTTTTTACTTTTCCAAATCGCTCACCTTCTTCAATCTTCTTGCATGTCTTTCCGCCCCAGAATAATTCGCTTTAAGAAATAATTGGACTAGTTCTTCGGCCATGCTCGCTCCAATTACTCTGCCGCCAAGGCACAGTAAATTCATGGCGTCATCTTCCACCCCTTGGCGGGCGGAGAATCCATCGTTGATCAATGCTGCACGAACTCCCGCCACCTTGTTTGCGGCAATGGATGCCCCAACGCCACTTCCGCAAATGGCGATGCCTTTAGTTAATTCATTAGCAGCTATGGCCTTGGCCAAAGGAATAACAAAATCAGGGTAGTCGTCACCCTCGTTCAAGGAATATGCGCCAAAATCTTTTAGCTCGTGCCCCTGTGAAGTCAGCCATTTGATAATTTCCGCCTTGAGGGCGAACCCCCCGTGGTCGGCAGCAATTCCTATTTTCATTGAACTTTTATAAGTTATTGGTCGTGGTTTTATCAGCTTGATGTTCTCTTTTCTCCGGTTCTTTTATTTTGCTGTCCTGCAGCAAGGCGGCAATCAAGCCTGTCCACCCAGTTTGGTGCGAGGCACCTAATCCCATACCGGTTTCTCCGTGAAAGTACTCATGAAACAATACAAGCTTATCGTTTTCTGGCCGATTATAAAAATCATTGTAGGCGCCAAACACCGCCCGCTCTGAATGGTCGTCTTTGATAAATATATTTTGCAATCTTTTACTGATTTCATCTCCAACCTGCCCAAGGTTCAAGTAGTTCCCTGATCGGCTAGGGAATTCTACTTTCAAATCATCTCCGTAGAAATTGTGATAGATTTTCAAGGAGCGGATAATCATGAAATTCATTGGAAACCATATTGGCCCGCGCCAATTGGAATTGCCCCCAAACATTTTAGTCGTGCTTTCTCCTGGATCATAGTGGAGCGAAAACAATTGTCCTCCAATCTCGACCTCATAGGTTTTGGAATGCATTTTAGAAACAGAGCGTATGCCAAAAGGGGAGAGGAACTCGTTTTCATCGAGTAGGGCATAGAGTAATTTTTTTAGTTTTTCGATATGTACCAGGGAGATAAGCATATCGCTTTTTTCGTCTCCATTTTTGAATACGACCGATTGGTAAAGATTTTTTTCGCGCGAATAGTGATCGTACCAATCAATTCCATGCTTTAGCTTGTAAACTTTAAGTAGAATTTCAGCAGGAATATGCAAGGCGGCAAATATAGAAGTTAGCCCTACAATAGAACGCACTTGCAGCAAGGCTTCTTTACCATTTGGTTTTTTGAGTACGTCAAAGAAAAAACTTTCACTTTCGTCCCAAAGATGATTTGTGTTGAGCGACTCGGCTATTAGATTGTATTGTTCAAAATATTTGAGGGCTACATCCTGAAAGGTATCGTCATGCTGGGTGATTTCGATAGCCATTTGCAGCATGCTCGTGGCAAACATTCCCATCCAGGCAGTGCCATCTGCCTGTTCTAAGCTGTACCCTTCCCCGATATGGCTCCGGTTAAGTACGCCAATGTTATCGAGGCCAAGAAACCCACCCTCGAAAATGTGGTTATGGTTCTTGTCTTTTTGATTGGCCCACCAGGTAAAGTTGATGTTCAGCTTCTGGAAGATACGTTTCAGAAATTTAATATCACCCTTGCCCGTTTTTTCCTTATCGATTTCGTATACCTGCATGGCTGCCCAGGCTTGCACAGGGGGATTTACATCACCAAAGTTCCATTCATAAGCGGGTAGTTGACCGTTGGGATGGGTGAACCATTCGCGGTTTAATAAGATCTGTTGCTGTTTAGCAAACTCCGGATCGATGTAGGCAAACACCACCATGTGAAAGGCAAGGTCCCAAGAGGCGTACCAAGGGAACTCCCATTTGTCAGGCACCGAAATGATGTCGCGATTGTTCAGATGCTTCCAATAGCTGTTTCTTCCCGTTTCGCGTTCAGATGGTGGAGGGGGGAGGTCTTTATCTCCTTTTAGCCACTCCCGCACATCGAAATAATAAAACTGTTTGTTCCAGAGCATGCCGGCATAAGCTTGCCGCGCAATACGTGCTTCATCTGGGTGCATATTTTTAGGCAAGACATTTTTATAAAAACCGTTTGCTTCTCTTTTCGCTTTAAGGAAAGCCGATTGAAAATCAGCTCCGAGAGGATCAGCCAGATTTTTGTGCCGCGAAAGACGTAAACAAAATTCTTTTTTTTCGCCTCCTTTTATGGTCGTCCTGAATAGGGGTGCGAATTTTGTTCCTGATTTTTTGTTTTCAAAAATTGCAAAGTCATTGCTGGTCACCGTATGATGAAATGCATCTTTTACAAAAGGCGATTCATTGGGCTCACCAAAAATCCGTTCCCTGTTTGTTTCATTTTCAGTAAATAATAGCTGATCTGGATGATCAAAATACATAAAATACTGCCCTAAATAATGATGGGAGGCACGCACCAAATTTCTTTGTTTATTTTCCATTAAAGTAATTTCCGGCTTTGGTCCTTTTATGAGGTTTGGCGACCATTGCTTGCGAAACCACAGTGTGGGCAAAACTGCCAGCGGTGCCTCTTCTTGGCCTCGGTTTACGGCCTCAATGCGGATACAAATATCTTCGTCATTGATTTTGGCATAGGTTATGGTTATGTCAAAGTAATTGCCTTTGTCAAAAACACCCGTGTCAAGTATTTCATATTCCGTTTCGGTTAGCGACCTTTTCCGGTTTTCTTCAATTAATCGTTCGTAGGGAAATGGTTCTTGTGGATACTTGTAAAGGTATTGCATGTAACTGTGGGTGGGCGTATTATCCAAATAATAATACAACTCCTTCACATCTTCACCGTGATTGCCTTCGGTATTGGATAATCCAAAAAGCCTTTCTTTTAAAATTGAGTCATGGCCATTCCAAAATGTGGGAGCAAAACAAAGCTGGCCGTTGGCGTCAGAAATGCCGGCAATGCCATCTTCACCCCACCGATAGGCCCTTGACCTTGCGGTGTCGTGGGAAATATAATTCCAGGCATCACCGTTCCAGCTATAGTCTTCACGCACCGTGCCCCATTCACGCTCGCTTACGTACGGTCCCCATTTGGCAGTGGGGAGGCCTGCGCCTGCTTGCTTTGCTAACCGTAGTTCTTCAATTGTTTTACTCTTGCTCATAGTTTTTGCGCCAAGATTCTATAACATAATAGTTACCCAATTCAGCGTCATCACGTATTTCTCCAATAACGAATAGTTCTCTTAGGTTATCAAAATTGATCAGTTCCATTAAGTTCAAGGTTACACAGTGCGGACGATAAGTTACATAATTTATTGATTTCATCTGATCGTTCACTGGTTGGTAGAGGCTGAGGTGATTTTTACCATAGCGAGGTAGATGGCAAGGCTAATCTTCATAACCACTTTTAATTACCGTTGATATTATTTTGAAGCGTTCTTTGGCATGGATGCTATACCGCGAGTGGGCGGGTATTATCATGCCTTCACCGACTTTAAGTTTGTGACACTTATGGTCGATAGTGATTTCGGCCGTACCATCAATGATCTGAACGAAGTTGTCAAATCGGTAAGCACTTTCAGTCAGGTTTTGCCCCGAATCAAAGGAGGTGACTAAAATTTTACCCGTTATTTTTTTTAAAATGATCTTGCTGGTTATTGCCTGAGGTACATAGTCAGAGAAATCCTTGAGAATATGGACTTTTGTATTTCTAAATTCTTTCACCCCCTGACTTTTGTCTGGTAGTCTTGTTGTTAACTTCATAGGATAAGCTTTGTGCTCATCCTTAAAGATGTCGCTTTTAAAAAAAAATGATGTTATATTTTTCTGTGAAAGAGTTGCACTATTCACACATTGATTTTCAGGGAAGGTCATTTTACAATGCATAAATGGTTTTCACAAACGCTCGATCTCCTCGCGTTTTTTGTGTTTAAGGGTCTTAAAGAAAGAGGGCGTTAAGCCGGTGACTTTTTTAAACTGGTTAGAAAGATGGGCAACGCTACTGTAATGAAGCCTATAGGCTATTTCGCTTAGGGTTAACTCATTGTAGATGATTAATTCTTTTACATGCTCGATCTTATGCATGATGATAAAGTGGTTTATTGTAATCCCCTGCGTGGCGGAAAAAAGATTGGACAGATAAGCATAATCGTAATTGAGCTTTTCACTAAGGTAATCCGAAAATTTAATTTTTGGCAATTCCTCGGCATAGTGAACCATTTCAATCACCACTTTTTTTATTTTTTCAATCAGGATGGATTTTTTGTCCTCTATCAATTCGAGGCCTGATTTACTAAGCTCGGTTTTTAAGTTGGTACGTTGGTGTTCGTTAATTTCTTCTTTTAATTCTACTTCTCCCAAATTAATGGCAGTATAATGGAGTTCCATTTTTTCCAAAATTGATTTTACTACCATTTTGCAACGGAGACTCACCATATATTTAATGAAAATTTTACTGGATTCCTTTCGTTTGCTGTGCTGACATGGCATCTGGGCTACTGGTGAATTAAAGTATGTCAGGTTTAATTGAGGAACTAATTCTTTGCTTTCAATATATTTGAATCTTATAAAAGGCTTCCCTATTTGCACAAAGTTTTGTGCCCCCTTTGAGTCGCCTATCTGAACAGGCATTGTGGCATTGTATGTAAAAGGGGCAATGATGTTTTTACTCATTTTTTTTGGATTTGATTTGTACTAGGATTAAAATAATGTGGAATCGTTTAGTCTATTTGTGCTTTTTTATGGTTTAACAATGCATTTTCACCACATAGCAACGCACTAGACATTAACGCAGGGTTAATTTCAGGTTATAATCGAGTTAAACACGATCGGGATAAGCGTTTTAGCTAAAAAATAAGCGTCTGGATGGTTCAGGTATGCTGCGAGTAGCCCAACCAAAGCAGTGTGAATGAAATTCAACCCAGATTACGCAATAGGAAAATTAAGGAGATAGAAATACTTGAATGTCAACCGTCTATTTCCTAATGCGTTGCAAGAGAAAAATTAAATGAAGAAATCATTGTAAAGCATTGACAGTTTGATAACTTAATTTTGCTTTTTATTTTATAAAATCACTCTAGTGCGTATCTGGGTTCAAAGAAAAAAAAAGGGAGCTTATTAGCCCCCTTTGGTTACTTACCTATTTTGCTCATTTCTTTCTGCTCTTTTTGAGTTTGCCTGTACCTTTGGTGCGGTAAAGCTTTCCGTCTGGCTTGTAAAAATATTCTACTCGCTCCCCATTCTTCTTGATGGTATATCTATAAAATTCAGGGGTGAGCTTCTGCGTGCCCAGGTCCTCGATGTAGAAAAGTTCCCAATTCCCTTTCTCATCAGGATTTCCGAAATCTTTTTGATAAGATTTTAAAATAGCCACAGGAATCTCGTCTTGTTTCAAAGACTCCTCATTATTTTCTGAGTTTTGTGCGAACACCGAGCTCATCCAAAGGGAAAAAGCAATCGTTAAAAAAAAATTTGGTTTCATAGTTTGTTTAATTTGTTTGGACAAAGCGCATTTGTTTAGCTTGTCTGATTTAAAGTGTGGTTCTTTGTCCGGCTAACCGCTAACAAATGTGGTTGATGTTCATGAAAATGTGTTACAAGAATTAGATAAATTGTTACATAATTTATTGATAAACCACGAAGTTGTTCCCCAATGGGAAGACTACAGGGTGCAACTGAAATTTCCCTCGCAGAGGCCGCAACAAAGTTTGCATTACACCAATGTCACTTTGTCTATGATCCAATCATTTTTTGAATTTTGAATATTTGAAATATTTTCAACAAGCCCGAGATGGTGCATATATTATTGTCGACCTAACCCTTTTGCATTTCACAGTGTTCTCTGTGGTAAAAAATTCAAAACATAGGAGAACACAAGGATCACAGAGAATTCACAGAGTTGTAACAGCCAAAATAGCGACTAAGGCGAGCACTCGTTGCTGTTACAGTGCCCTAAATGGAAGGGCAATGAAATTTGTCACGAACAAGTCATTGTTGATAGTATAAAACCGGTTAGTTTTTACCCTTCTTTAATGGGGTAGTGTCTAAAAATGCGGTAGATTAAATTAGGGAGTTCGTTGGTGTACTGCATCGGATTTTGCAAGTCACCAATAGACCATCCGCGCCAAACAAGCTTCCCTGTACTTCTTTCAATGACATCCACCACTACAGTTCCTTGCTCATAGTCAACCTTTTGAATATCGTTGCCCATATAAATTTGACTGGGATAGTTATAATAGCCCATTCCATAACCCATTCCCATTCCGTACATCATACCGCCCATTCCGTATCCCATCCCCATTCCGCCCATGCCCATTCCACCCATGCCCATGCCACCGTAAGAAAAAGTGGAATTATTCACGATGTTTTCTTTTTGCTCAACCATGATGTGAAACTTCACCAGTAGTTCGGGGGCCAACGTGTCGGCCATGTAACTTCTTTTCTTCATTTCTGTGAGGATTGCCACCCGTATATTCTCATTCATAAGACCATGATCGAAGAGTGCACTCTTTATGCTGTCAACGGGAGGTAAAAAAGCGAAAGTCTTTTTATACGATTTGAAATTGGCGTCAACACTTGTATCGAAGTATATCCTTTGGCTGCACCCTGCCAACAATACCGCTGCCACAACTAAACCCATCCATGATTTCATATGATAATTATTGTTTTAAAGCACGAAGGTAAACGAAAATAGTCTCCTAGAGTTCAATCTTTTCATTTAGTTTGGCGAAATTTATTGAAAGTGCGAATAATGTAATACTTTAATTAAATTGTATAATGCTTTTAGGATGATGGCTGGGCAACTTTGATCCTTCAATTATGTTAAATTTAAATTGTAGTGAAAGCCTGGATTGACTAAGATTTTAATGCACCCATACATACATTTATGATAGACACCGAAAGCAACGATAAGGGTTACAAAATCTTGGCCATTGATATTGGGGGAACAAATATTAAAGCAACGATCTTAGATCATGATGGCACGCTTTTACAGGAGTACAAAAAAGAGAAGACCCCTGCGCATGCGACTCCCGAAAAAATAGTAGCCGCAATTGTGCGATTGGTTGCCGACTTTAAGGATTATAATAAAGTTGCCGTAGGTTTTCCTGGGTTCTTAAAAAAAGGTATCGTGTACACCGCTCCTAATTTGGGGCATGATGCGTGGAAAGGAGTAAACCTGAACAAACTTATCAGCAAGGCGCTGCATAAGCCTGTGCGAATAGCCAACGATGCAGACATGCAGGGGTTGTCTGTCGTGCGCGGAAAAGGCCTGGAAATGGTGATTACACTCGGCACTGGATTTGGAACGGCTTTACTGTTAGACGGGCATCTACTGCCTCATTTCGAATTAGCACATCATTCCATTACCAAAAAACACACGTACGATGATTATGTTGGAGATCATGCTTTTAAAAAAATTGGTATTAAAAAATGGAATTTACGAGTGAAGAAAATAGTGGAGATGTTAAAAGTGGTGTTCAATTATGATACCTTGTTTATTGGTGGCGGAAATTCTGCCAACATCAATTTCCCGCTCGATAAAAACATCAAAATCATTACCAATAAAGACGGGATTAAAGGAGGCGCCAAGCTATGGGATTTGGATGAAAACCTATTCATGAAAACTAAATAAGAGGTTACTAAAACAATCATTAAAAATTAACAATGAGCAGTTCTAAAGAAACTATCGTCCAAACGTGTATTAATACGATCAGGGTATTAGCGGCCGATGCCGTACAAAAAGCAGATTCTGGCCATCCGGGCACGCCCATGGCACTTGCCCCGGTGGGCCATGTGTTGTGGACGGAGGTCATGAACTATAATCCGCTCAACCCGGAATGGGTCAACCGCGACCGCTTTATTTTGTCGGCAGGTCATGCGTGCATGCTGCAGTATAGCCTTTTGTACCTTACGGGCTATCCCATCACATTGGATGACATCAAGAACTTCCGTCAACTTCATAGCAAAGCAGCGGGGCATCCGGAGTATGGCCTGCTACCCGGAATTGAAGTAACAACCGGCCCGTTAGGGCAAGGATTTGCCAACGGGGTTGGATTTGCCATCGCTCAAAAATATTTGGCAGCCCGCTTCAACAAACCAGGTTTTGATGTTTTCGACTATAAGATTTATTCAATCTGTGGCGATGGTGATATGATGGAAGGCGTCACATCTGAAGCGGCTTCGCTGGCCGGACATCTGAAGTTGGGGAATATGATTTATCTGTATGACGATAATCATATTTCGATTGAGGGGAGTACCGATCTGACGTTTGACGAAGATGTCGCCAAGCGCTTCGAAGCTTACGGTTGGCACGTGCAAGTGCTGCCGGATGGAAATGATATACAGGCTTTAGCGGCAGCCTTTAAGAAGGCGCAAGCTGAAACAGAGCGACCTTCGCTGATCAAAGTCCGGACGCATATAGGCTATGGCAGTCCCAACAAAGTCGATACGGCAAGCGCCCATGGTTCTGCGCTAGGCGAAGATGAAGTGAAGCTGGTAAAGAAAAATTTTGGATTCGATCCGGCAAAATATTTTGAGGTGCCAGATGAAGTTTTGAACTACTATCAGGAAGCGGGAAAGAAAGGCATAGTAAAGGAGGAAGATTGGGACAAGATATATCATCAGTATAAAGAAAAGTATCCAGCGTTAGCCAGCGAATATGAATTGCTTACCAAAGGAAAACTCCCTGAAGGTTGGAAAGATAAATTGCCTGTGTTCGAGGCTTCGGAAAAGAAAATAGCAACACGGAAGGCGTCTGGCAAAGTCATGAATATCATGGCAGATAGTTTGCCCAATTTTATTGGTGGGGCAGCCGATCTGGCTCCCTCTACTGACACTAATTTGGATAAGTATAAATCCTTCTCTTCCACCGATCGTGATGGGCGTAATTTTCATTTTGGCATACGTGAACATGCCATGGGCTCCATCATCAACGGTATGGCCTTAAGTAAATACCTCATTCCATTTGGGGCAGGCTTCTTTGTCTTTACAGATTATATGAGGCCTCCGATTCGACTGGCTGCCATCATGAAAATACATTCCATCTTCGTTTTTACCCACGATAGCATAGGGCTAGGTGAAGATGGCACTACGCATCAACCCATAGAGCAACTCATTGGCTTGCGGTCTATTCCGAACATGACGGTGATCCGGCCAGCTGATGCCAACGAGACGGTGCAGGCCTGGCGCGTGGCCATTGAGCATACCCATGGTCCTGTTGCCTTGGTGTTAACCCGCCAGGGACTTGAGGTCATCGACCAGAAAAAATATACGAAAGCTTCTGAGCTCGAAAAGGGTGCTTACATTCTTTCAGAGCCCGAAACTGAACCGAAGGTAATCTTGATTGGCACGGGTTCGGAAGTTCAGTTGCTTATGGCAGCCCAGCAAAAATTGAAGGAACAACATATTGCCGCCCGCGTGGTGAGCATGCCATCGTGGGAATTATTTGAGAAGCAGGATGCTGCCTATAAGGAAAAAATATTGCCCAAGAAATTGAAAAAACGGCTGGCCGTAGAGGCTGGATCATCGTTGGGTTGGCATAAATACGTTACGGATGAAGGCGATATTATAGGCATCGATAAATTTGGCGAATCAGGTCCAGGTGAAGCGGTGATGGAAGAATATGGATTTACGGTTGCCAATGTGGTGAACAGGGTGACCTCACTATTGCGTTAATGCGTAAGAAGGAAAGGGGAATTGGATTAAAATATAAAAATTTAAACAACATCGAAGATGAATACCAACAGAATTAAAAGCATTCACAATTTTGGTCAAAGTATTTGGCTCGATCTCCTGGATCGGAAAATTATGGATTCTGGAGAATTGAAGAGATTGATTGACGAAGATGGTGTACGCGGGCTTACTTCGAATCCCGCCATTTTTGAAAAGGCCATTAGCAACAGTTCAGATTATGATGAAGACATGGTCATCCTTTCAAAGCAAACCACCAGCAATGATGAAATCTTTTTTGGTCTTGCCGTAAAAGATATTAAACGCGCTGCGGATATTTTTAATCCTTTGTATAAAGAAAGTAAGGGTGGGGATGGTTTCGTGAGTCTTGAGGTTTCACCTTACCTGGCGCGCGAAACAGAGAAAACATTAAATCAGGCAAAGGAATTATGGAAAGCCGTTGATCGAAAGAATGTAATGATCAAAATTCCGGGAACAGCCGAAGGCTTGCCGGCCATCCGCCAGTGCATCAGCGAGGGAATTAATATTAATGTGACCCTCTTATTTGGTTTGCCGCGATACCGTGAGGTAGCCGAAGCTTACCTCGCGGGTTTGGAAGACAGACTAAAAGCCAAGCTGCCCATCGACCATGTTGCTTCCGTGGCGAGCTTTTTCCTCAGCCGTATCGATGTGATGGTTGATCCAATGTTGATTGAAAAAGGATTGAGCACCTACAAAGGAGAAGTTGCCATCGCCTCGGCAAAAAAAGCTTATGAAATTTATGAAGCGATGTTCACAAGTGATCGTTTTAACAAACTGAAAGAACACGGAGCGAAACCACAACGGCTCCTATGGGCAAGCACCGGAAGCAAAGATCCCTCCTTTAGCGATGTCAAATATGTGGAAGCATTGATCGGCAAAGAAACCGTCAATACCGTTCCGTTAGAAACGCTTGAGGCTTTTCGCGATCACGGAAACGCTGCGAGCCGATTAACCGATAACTTAGATAAGGCAACAGCGGTGTTGGCGAAATTGAAAGACATTGGCATCGATATTGATACCATTACCCAGAAGCTCGAAGACGAAGGCATAGAAAAATTCAACAAGCCTTTTGATAAGCTTTTGAAAGTAATCGACAGCCATAAACAGAAGATCGCCAAAGTATGAGCAGCACAAAAATTAAGGTTGTGTTTTCTGACATCGGGGGGGTATTGCTGACCAACGGTTGGGGACATGAATCCAGGCAGAAGGCTGCAGAGCTGTTTGGATTGGAATACGAAAAGATGGATGTCTTGCACGATTTCATTTTTAATAGTTACGAAATCAACAGCATCACGCTCGATGACTACCTCGACACAGTGGTCTTTGACGAACCCAGGGATTTCACAAAAGAAGTTTTTAAAACCTTTATGCTTGAACAATCCGTTGAGCTTCCGCACATGCTGCAATGGTTTAAAGAATGGAAAAGCAAGTGTGGGTTTCGCGTGATCTCCATCAACAACGAAGGTCGTGAACTCAACGACCACCGGATCAAGAAATTTGAATTGCACCGCTGTTTTGATGCTTTCATTTCTTCCTGTGAAGTAGGCATGCGCAAACCGGATCCTGGAATTTTTAAATTGGCTATGGGGATTGCTCAAGTCACTCCAGAAGAGTGTATTTATTTTGACGATCGGCTGATGTTAGTTAATGCCGCCCAAAAGTTGGGAATCAAAAGCTTCCATCACACGGATTTTAAATCGACAAAAAAAGTGCTGGAGAGCCTTTCCGAATTTTGAACCATAATGGCAGTAGGCAGAATGAATTCTTGAGCAAATGAGGGTAACATTCCCTTAACTCAGATTAAGTACTAGAGTAATTTTCTAAAATAGATAGCTAGATAATTTTCATGTTGTCAATGCTTTACAATGATTTTTTCATTAGACTTTCCTTGAAACGCATTAGGAAATACGCAACTTAAACCGATTGACTTTCATGTATATCTATCTCATTATTTTTCTATTGCTTAATCTGGGCTTAACATTCATTTTAAATGATGGTAACTTTTGAATGACGATCTTTGCACAAACAATTTACGGTTGGCAAAAACGAGAAAACGCGAAGTAGAGTTAGTGGTCATTTCTGATGTGCACCTGGGCACCTACGGCTGTCATGCCGAAGAACTTTTGCGGTACATGAAAACCATCAAACCGAAGCGGCTCATCCTTAATGGGGACATCATCGACATGTGGCAGTTTAGCAAGCGCTATTGGCCTAAGTCGCACATGCAGGTAATCAAACACATTACCGGACTGTTGGCCAAAGGAACCAAGATCGTTTACCTTCCTGGCAACCATGACGAGATGCTAAGAAAATTCGCTGGTTTTCGCTTGGGTTCTTTTCAGATCGAAAATAAAAAGGTATTGTCGCTTCAAGGGAAAACCGCCTGGGTTTTTCATGGCGATGTGTTTGATGTGACAATGCAACATTCTAAATGGCTGGCCAAGTTGGGGGCTATCGGCTACGACTTGCTTATTTTAATAAATCGGTTTGTCAATTTTATTTTAAAGCTTTTAGGCAAGGGAAAGATATCACTCTCTAAGCGCGTGAAAGATTCCGTAAAACAGGCAATAAAATTCATCAATGACTTTGAAAAAACGGCTGCAGAAATCGCGATAGAAAACGGCTATGACTTTGTTGTGTGTGGACACATCCATCAACCTGAAATTAAAAAGATCGTGACCGACAAGGGAGAAGTCACTTATCTCAATTCAGGTGACTGGGTAGAGAACCTTACTGCACTGGAGTACAATCTTGGTGCTTGGCGGATATATCGATATGCCGAAGACGCCAAAGCGCAGGCCATGAAGATTTCAAGAGATCCAAAAAGTAATTTGGATAATGACGAGATATTTAAAGACCTTGTCAGTGAATTCTTGTCGCCAAAAAAATGAAAATCCTTTACGCTATCCAAGGTACAGGCAATGGCCATTTAAGCCGTGCCGTAGACATCATCCCCGAGTTGAAAAAATATGGATCCTTGGATCTTTTTGTCAGCGGAGCACAAGCCGAAATCAAGTTGCCCTATCCGGTAAAATATAAATCGAAGGGACTAAGTTTTTATTTTGGAAAAAGCGGTGGTATTAATTTTTTCAAAACCTTTCAAAAGAACAGCAGCCGTGATGTGATGAAAGAAATCAAAAATTTTCCGGTGGAAAATTATGATTTGATTGTCAACGACTTTGAGCCTATATCCGCGTGGGCAGCACGCAAAAAAGAAGTGCCTTGCATATCACTTAGCCATCAGTCAGCCCTTCTTTCCCAAAATGCACCTCGGCCAAAGCGGGTCGATCCTTTTGGTGAATGGATATTGAAGAACTATGCGCCTGTAAAAAAATATGTCGGTTTCCATTTTGAAGAATATGACAAAAACATATTTACTCCTGTAATCCGCACGGCCATTCGCGAGGCGAAAGTTTCCAACAAAGGCCATTATACCATCTACCTTCCGGCCTACGATGACAAAAAATTAGTGCAACGATTATTAAAGGGACCCAAAGTACGTTGGCATATCTTCTCTAAACATACGAAGACCCCTTATCACGTGGGAAGGATTTCGGTTTACCCCGTATCGGCTATTGATTTTGTAGAGAGTATTGTGACATCGGCAGGTGTGCTTTGTGGGGCCGGGTTTGAAACGCCTGCGGAAGTGCTCCACATGAATAAAAAGTTGTTGGTCGTGCCAATGAAAAGTCAATACGAACAACATTGCAATGCGGCTGCGCTGCGGAAATTGGGTGTGCCTGTGATGAAGAAAGTGAAAAAGAAATCGATCAAGAAAATCGCCAAGTGGATTGAAGGAGCAAAGCCTTTGGGTATATCGTTCCCTGATGTGACGGACGAGGCCGTAGAAAAGCTAATGGAAAAATCAGGGTTTAAATAGTTCGGATTTTGGAGATTCAACACTGAGTTGGGTTAATTAATTTCATGCAAATCGCATCCTGCTCCTCGGAATTTGGCAGGTAGGAATGGGCTTGGTTGAGTTCAATTTTTTTTAGAATACTCAGAGTAGTTGCGTTAGCGACTTTGGTTACCTTTGCATCGGATTTTAAATAAAGTTTAAGTGTATTGGCCTAAAATGGTGCTTTTTGATTTTTTTGGGATGATTATATTCTGGAGATTGCCGAATTTAGATGATACTTTTTTTCAACGGCTCCAAAATGTAGGCTTTGGTTCAACCATTTCTTGGCATAACTACTTTTCTAATAATTTTGATTTTATTTTAAGAAGTCCGATTAGCAGAAGGGTCTGAGTCTTACTTGATATATATCTAATACAATAAATTTTAAATTTGCATCAATATTGGAGCGTAAATTTTTTTAAAAAACTGTTAGGGTTAACTCATACAAGACTGATAGATACTTAAATTCATGAAAGAAAAATACCGAGCTATTAAAATCATCCTGTTTTTAATTTTCTTAACTACCCTCTCTAGCAGTTTTGCCCAAACTAATACCTCAACGGGTGCACTTTGGAATACTTCTGCAAACTGGTCGCTTGGCCACGTACCACTTCCTGCCGAAGATGTGGTTGTTAATACTAACATGGCCATGAACATGCCAGCGGGGTTGTTTACGGTTAACTCCTTGACCGTAAATGCAACTTTTACATTAACTATTGCTAATAGCACTACTGCACAAACGATAGGCGTTACTACCTTTTTAACAAATAATGGGACGATTACGCTCGGTGCTTTTAATGCTACGCACGCTCTGACCATTGGCGGAACGCTAACCAACGCGGGCATCCTTACCCTGTGGACTACAGCTGCACGTTTTTGTAATGTAACGATGAACGGAACGTCCATTACTGGCAATGGAGCATACACCTTCAATAGTCTTATTATAGGGGGCGCTGTCGCCAACAACTCTGCCTCGACAATAAATATTAAAGGAGATTTGACGTTAAACAATTCTTTCACCTGCTCAGCCGGAACAATAAATTTTAATGGTGGTCTGGGACAAAACCTAAACGGAACCACTAACCCCACATTTAATAACCTGAGTTTTGCAACTAATGCAACCTATGTAACAGTTGGTGGAATTACCGGAATCACAGTTAACGGCACATTCTCCATGGCCAACACATCTACGTTTGATTTTGGCTCTGGAAGTGCGATAACGGTTACTGTTGCAGGTAATTTTGCTGGAACGACCATCAATATGGCTGGAGTTGGCTTGGCTCATCAGCTTATTCTTGGAGGAGCAACAAATACGGCAACAACGTTCAATACCACAGCAGGATCGGGTAGTATCGTGGTATATAATAACTCAGTCGCGCAAACTGTTTTTGCTTCAGCTAACTATCGCTATGTAACCCTTACAGGAAGTGGAACGAAAACGTTTTCTGGCATAACCACGATCAATAATGACTTGAATATTACGGGAACTGGTGTAACAGTCTCTGACGCAAATGCACTTACTATAAGCGGTAGTGTGAACAATTCAGGATCAGGCACCACGACTTGGGGAGGAGCGGCAAACACGACCAGCATCGCAGGAAACATTCTTGTTACCAATAACACAACCTTTACGATTGGCGGTCAGGCGGCTGTTAAAACTATAAATGTTGCAGGAAATGTTCAGGTAGATGTCGGAAGTACATTGAATGTGGGAGCGTTTGCGGCCGTTCATTTACTTTCAATATCAGGAAACCTTCAAGCGGACGGAATTTTTAATATGGTTCAAACTTTCCCGGGGAATGTTTGTAACATCACTTTTTCTGGGGCTTCGAATAATACCATTACCTCACCAGGAGGCACAGGAACAATTAATTTTAATACGATTACCTTAACCAAAGGTGCGATCGCCAATGTGTTGGATGTTCAAACACCCATCGCCATGTCCTCACCAACAGCGGCAGGAGCATACCTCACGCTAACCAGCGGAACGTTTAAATTATCGAGCGCTTCAACGCTAACGCCTTATTACGGTGCTGCTACGATCTGCGGTGGGATTGGGAGCCTATGGCTTAATAATGCAGGGGCGAATGTTTCCTGTGTAGGTACGGCAACAACGGCTAACCCAGGGGTTCCAACAGTGACGGGCACTCTACATATTACAGCTGGAACCTTTGCTTATGGAAGTGGTAATGATGTGATGGCAGTTAGTGCAGCCACCAGTAATTTATGGATAGACGGTGGTAATTTGAATATGTATGGTGGTATTTCATTCACCAATACGTCACAATTTAATATGACTTCAGGTAATTTTAATATCTATACTCAACAGGCAGGATCTGGGGGAGATAACATTGGTGTTACCGTGGTGAATTTTGCTTCTACAAATGCCGCTAACGCTGTAACTTTTACTGGAGGTACACTTACTATTGTTGATCCTCCAAGTTCGGCATTAACATCTGTGCTGTTAGGCAATACTTCAGGATATGCCTATAACTTCAGTGGAGGCACCATCAACTTTGGCGATGGACTTAGCAATAACAGTGGTACTGCAGCTGCCGGTTTTAGAATAAATGGAGGAGGCATTTATCCTATGGGCAATGTTGTTTTAAATAATGGAACTTCTACCGGAACCAACAGATTTATACAATTGGCTACTAGTAATTGTATCATCGGCAATAGTCTGACCATGGGCAGTAATCCGAATGATAACTTCAATCTAAACGGAAGGCTTCTCACCTTAAACGGCACCCTTGCAGTTGGAACAGGAACCATTATTGGCAGTGCCACTTCAAGCCTTGCCATCGGTGGAAATAACACACCCATAATGAATTTGCCACCGATTGGAGGTGGCACGCTGTTGAATTTGACGCTTAATAAGACAGGTACGAATAGTACGGTTAATCTTGGCGGTTCATTATCCCTTGCAGCCACAGGGGTACTCACCTTAACCTCTGGGGTGCTTGAGCTTGGAAATAATAATTTGACCTTGCTTAATAATACAGCGGGAGCAATTGCCGGATCTCCTTTCTCAGCCTCTAATATGATTGCCACCGATGGGACAGGGTATCTAATAAAAAATGCTTCGTCTGCTAATACCCTTAATCCTATAGGCTCCAGCGGATATTATTCTCCAATGACGCTGACTTCTATTGTGCCAACAACAGGTACCTATAGCATTCGGGCCGTTCCTACTGCACTTAACCCTACCTACATCAATGTGTATTGGGATTTTGTAACCAGCCTTGCCAATAAAACAATCACCGCTACTTTTCAATACGATCCGGGACAACTTAACGGTGCTTCACAGGCTATTTCCTACACGCCAGCGCCTTATACAATAGCTCAAGAACCTCCGCTTTCGGGAACATCTTCTTTTGGTGCAAATTCTTTTACTATTACCGGTAATGTTACCGCCACAAACGGAGGGTATTGGACCATGGGTATTAATCAAACGTATTATTCGTACCAAACCGGTAATTGGAATACGCCAACCACTTGGACTTCTGATCCAAGCGGAACCACCCAAATTGGAAGTAGCATTCCAGGATACAACGATAATGTGGTCATCCTTGGTGGCCGAACGGTTTCCTTATCAAGCAATATTGCAACCCTGAATATGGATCTGACAATCAATACGAGTGGGTTTTTAGATCTGTCAACGTATAGCTTTACAAATGGGTTAAGCACCCTAAGCGGCCAAGGCACCTTGCGATTGGCTTCGGTCAATTTCCCGGTAATTGCAACCAATACGTTTATTAATTCAGGAGGGGGAACGGTGGAGTATTATAACGCTTCTTCTTTTTCTTTGCCGGTTGCCCAAACTACCTACAATAACTTAACCATAAACTGTTTGGGACAAACCGCTACCCTGTTAACCAATTTAACCTTGAATGGAAATTTACTAGTGAAGGGCGGAACTTTCCAGATCAATGATGTAACTTCTGCCCGCCTTCAATTAACCATTAGTGGAAGCGTCACTATAAATGCCGGAGCTTCTATTGCAGTGGGTACGGGGGTAACCAATTCGGTTACCGATCCGACAACGATTACTACTACTGTTGCCGGGCCTTTTATTGACTATTACGACAGTCAATCACATCGGGTCGTCATCAATGGAGACTTTATCAATAATGGCACCGTCAATTTTTCCAATATTTCCTATCCGGTTTACAACGCTTTTCCGCCTACTTTTTTGGGTGCGAATACCGGATTTGCTACGGTCTATTTCAGGGGTTCAACGAGTAATCTTTTGACCTGTAATGGCATCACCAACTTCTATAATCTCGTAATAGATAAAGGAACAGATCAAACTTATACGTTAACCGTAAACCCTTCCGCTTACGGTAACTTCAAATTATTTGGTGCCAACAATGCCGCGGCTGATGCGCTGGTTGGAGCCACAGCCACGAACCCCAACATCAAAAAAGCGTTGTGGATTCGAAACGGCACGTTAGTATTACAAGGCTCAACGATTATTCCATCGCTTACAGAGGGTAATATAACGGCAGCCTTGCCCAATACGTCAGATTATTTTATTCCTGCAAATGGGGCATTGTCACTAAACGGACCCGATGTGGTGGTACTGGCAACGGCTGATGATTATCGTGAAGTGAATACGGCATATGGGGTATCTGGAGGTTCTGGACTTGTGAATGGTGTTATTCAAGGCGGATACAGTTCCCTTTATGCTTATGGTAAGTTCCAAATTTCAAGCGGTTATCTTTCAACTCGTGAATCAGGTGGTATCATCACCAATGGCGGCTCTGGTCAAATCATTATCAATGGAGGGAATATTGATGCGAAACAGTTTTTAAACGCAACCTCATCGACCGCTTCTTTTCAAATGACAAGTGGTCTTTTTGCACTGAGAGGTCGTTTTCAACGTACACCTGCGTCATACGCTTCAATTGCAAATCTTGTTGACAATTCATCGGCTACCGTAAATACGGCTCGGGCACTGAATGGAACGACCAGCGGTTACGGAACTTTTAACCTCAATAATGCTGCTAATATTTTTAATATGTCGGGTGGAAATATTTGGGTCTATGATGTGTGCGATGCCGCACCTCCAGCGTCTGCGCAATATGCCTTTGATGTAAAGTCTTCCTCAGCCAATAGCAGCGTAACCGGGGGAACGATAACGATGATCCCTACTACCGGCACCGTGCTTGCTGACGAGGCTAATTTCCAGATTTCGTCTACCGCTTCAATCGCAAACCTGGTGATCAACCAAGTGAGTGGTGCCTCTGTAGTCCAATTAAATACCGCCTATCCGCTCACCGTTTTAGCGAATGTGAATATTCAGTCAGGAAGTTTTGATGCGAATGCACAGAACCTGACGGTCGGTGGAAATTTCACCCTTGCGGGCGGAACTTCTTATCTCGCTTCGGGTACTTCAGCGAATACAACCATCTTAAATGGTTCGGGCACACAAACCTTCACGGTGAACACGGCTGGAGCGCTTAACGTAAACAACTTAACGTTTACCAAAGCGGCTGGAGTAGCTGTAAATTTTGCGGGTTCGCAGAACACCATTAACCTTGCCGGCAACCTAACGCTTACCTTGGGGACGTTAAACGATAATGGAAACTCTATTTTCGTTGCCGGTAATGTTTATAACTCCGGATTGCATGCTGGGACAGGAAAGATTTCATTGAACGGATCAGCGACAACACAAACCATTGACGGTAATGGTATTTTTCAAAATCTTGAGTTGAACAGCACGAATGCTGCCGCAGCTCCGATTTCCTTGGTAAATAAGGCAACGATTAATGGAGCGTTGACATTTTCACAGAATAATCTATTCAACATTAGTACCTATAATTTAACCCTGAACGCCTCTGCTTCGGTTGTCAACGCTGGCGCTTCCAGGTACATCCAATGTGCAGGAAATGCAGGTGATGGAGGTGTGACCAAAGTGTATTCATCAACGACCGCTTTTGTTTTCCCGGTAGGGGCCCCCTCAACAAGCCACGTAGGTGTTCCAAATTATACTCCCGCATCGATTGGCCTTAGCACGGCACCAACTGTATACGGGTCTATCAATGTAGTCCCCGTAGGCTATGCACACCCTAACGAAACCACGGCAGGAAGAAGCCTTACCTATTTTTGGCGAGTTAAATCTTCGGGCTTTACACTAGGTGCAGCAACGATTACGCATGGCTATACCTATTCGGTGAATGATGTTGTGACCGGTGCAGGGATTACAGAGAATGGTTACGTGGCTGCGCGCTATGATGTGAATGCGACCGCATGGACAGAGGGAACGACAAGCGACTTAGATATTGTTAGCAAGATAATAGGCCAACCCACTCCAGGGTCATTTCTAAAAAATGTCCCTTTTATTGATGGCGATTATACCGCTGGCGATAATAGCCCGACCGATCCATTTGGAACACCCACTGTATTTTATAGTTACGCCACTGGCGCCTGGGGTGTGAATACAAGCTGGACAAGCGATGCTACCCGTGCGACATGGATAAACATCGGAACTCCGGGAGCAGGCGCGGTGGTGCATATCGGTGCTGGGCACACGATTAGTTTTGGAACACCCGCAAACTACCTGACCAACCCGAATACTGATCCGCACAATTGCGCCACACTTTACATTGACACAAGCTCGGTTCTTGATGTGCGTTACAACCCGGCCAGTAATTTGGGCATTGTAATGAACAGCCCATTAGGTAATGGAAAAATTAGAATTACTACTGCGCAGGCATCCAATAGTACGTTTGCAAATCCTTCGGGTGATTTTTCAAGCTTCAATACAAATTTAGGAACGACAGAGCTCTATACTACAAATCCAACTGCTGGTACTACCTTTTACATGGCCAATGGTATTTCGACTTATGGAAACCTGTTGTTTTCTCCATTGGGTGGATCAAACTTACTTTTTCCTAATAATAATGTATTGATCTATGGCGATTGTACGGAAACCGGACAGAATGCGGATTCTTGGCTTCTTCCTGCATGGAATACGAATTATCCAACCGCCCCTACGGTTCCTATCGCAAAAACGATTACGATTAATGGTAATTTGAATATTCAAGGTGGTGGTTTTGGTTGGTATGGTACGGGAGCAATTGCTCAAAATGTAGTGGTGAATGGCAATGTTACAGTATGCGCAACTTGTGCTTTGGACAATTGGGGTGGGGCAAATAATCAAACCCTAACAATTGGAGGATCATTAACGAACGATGCTAATGGTTCATCAGCACCATTAGGAACTGTAGCTAGAGTAAATCTTGTAAATGTTCCAACGATTTTTAATGGAAATACTTCAGCCAGTATAACCAATACAGTCGGAACCCCAACAACCATATTTGGTTCAGTTACCGTAAATAAGGGAACATCACAAGCAACAACGTTGAATTGTAACATTGCAGGAACACTGACAACGCCTGTTGATAATTGGTTAACGCTGCAAAACGGCACTTTTCAATATCAAAGGACGAACCCGACAACTAATTTCACCATCTCGACTGCAACCAATATAACTATACCCGCTACGGCTGGTTTGTATATTAGCTATGCCAATGGAAATAACACGAATGTGTTAATCTCAAATAGTAATGCAGATGCCAGTGATTTATTATTGAGTGGAAAACTTACTGTCGTCAGTGGAAATGTTTATGTGGGCCCCGTAGCTTCACCGGCCTTTAATAATGATATTGAGTATTCTGGTAACTCCGCTGCCATTCAAGTTGGCGGTGGTAATTTGTTTGTGAATGGACAAATCAGGCGCCCCACCACATCAACCAATGGTGCACTGTCGTTTACACAAACTGGCGGCACCGTAACCATCAATGGAAACTCTTCCGCGGGAGGATTAGCTACTGCATTGACACGAGCAAAATTAGAAGTGGTGAATGCAGGAAGTCAATTTAATACTTCAGCAGGAACATTGACGATAGCAAAAGGTAGTGGGTCTACTTTTGGTGATTTATACATCAGGCCTTCAAGTTCTACCGTTACAGGGGGTACAATTATTTTTACTAATGCGGTACCGAATGCCGTTCAGAATTATTCGATGGATGCAAGTGCTTCATTGTTTAATCTATCGGTAATTGAAGGCGGGGCTGGTGGCACAAATGCAACAGTTACATTGATGACGAACCCGTTAGTGCTTAATGGAACACTGACGCTCGCCAACAGCAAAAGCTTCTTCAACAGTAATAACAGGAATGTCACGATTAATCAAAATCTTGTAAATAATGGGGTTCCGGGAAGCTACGTTTATGGAACTAATCTGACTACTTTTTCCGGGGCAACGCAGAATATATTGGGAACTTCAATTACCAATTTTTATGATCTTACCGTTTCGCCTTCGGTTTCGTTGACGGTTAACAATAACTTCACGGTAAACCGAAATCTTACCATTGCGAATGGTAGTCTGGTACTGAATTCTTACAACGTGTCGGTTTTAACAAACGGTAGCTTCACCAACAATGGCGGGTATTTGGATGACAATGTAACGGGGGGTGTTATTATGGCTGGTTCTTCGCAGCAGCAAATTTCAGGTACCGGGTCTTTCAATAGGTTAGTGATTAATAATTCGGCAGGCGCCATCTTGCTAAATGACATCACGCTCAACAACGACCTGATCATGACCAATGGCATATTCAACATACAATCAAACAACCTGATATTAAATACGGGATCCAATATTGGTGGAGCGCCTTTTAGCACAACCAATATGATCATGACGGACGGAGTAGCTACGAGTTTGGGGTTAAGAAAGTTTTTTCCAGTAATCAGTTCCACGACAACCTTCACTTTCCCAGTTGGGGTTACTTCAAAATATACACCCGCTGTTTATACCATTAATGCCAATGGTTCAATTGGCTACATCAATGTTTCACCGGTAAATTCTTATCAACCAACAGTATCGGATCTAACCAGAGTTCTGCATTATTATTTTAGCATTTCAAGTTCAGGTATTACCGGGTTTAATGGGAGCGTTGTGTTGAATTATATGGCCAGCGATGTATTTGGAACGGAGTCAAATTATGTGGCGGCCTGGCTTCAACTTCCTGGAACTTATTGGAGTAAAGCTGCACCAGGATCGGCCACAGACAATGTCAATGAGGCAACCCACCAAATAACGTTTAACTATTCTGCGGGAACTACCAACCTAAATGGTGACTATACTGCAGGGGAGGATACCGCAATTCCAAGTCAAGTCCCTACGTATATTTCTAATAGTAATGGCAATTGGTCGGACAATACAATATGGACACCGGTTGGAGCATCACCTCCTTGTCCGGTAGGCGGGCCAAATGGATTTAATGTGATTATACAAAATTCAGTTGCCACTGATGTGAATTATTGTTTTGCGTACACAACCATCATTCAAGGAACAGGAACACTATCCATTCTCTCGCCCACCTTTGGCCATAACTTCGGTACCGTCTCCGGGGATCCTTCGCTTGGTACAGGAACAGTTTATTTGCAAAGCGGTAATCTTCCTGCAGGAAATTTCACCTCCTTTATGAACTGTACAGGAAATGGAACAGTTGAATTTGGAGGCACGGGAAGCTACACAATTGTGCTAAATGGGTTCACCACGATTCCAAATTTAACGGTTAGTGGTACGGGCACGCGAACTCTACCAAATGCTGATTTAACAATTTGCAACACGCTTGATATAAACGGGCCAACCCTTGACAATAGTGCTAACAACAGAAAGTTAACGATAAATGGTTCAATGCAACGGTATACTACGGGGGCGTTCCTTAGTGGAAGCGGGGCTACGGCCACAGTTACATTCTCCGGTTCTGCTGCACAATCTCTCGGCGGACCTACTGGCGATTTCACGGGCTCAAATGGGTTTAACAATCTTGAAATAAATAATAGTGCAGGATTATCGATTGGAAATAATGGAAATATTGAAGTGAATGGAAATTTACTGCTGACCAATGGTATCATTGCTACCTCCATTATCAATAATCTCAGTATTCTTAATACTTCCAATTTGGCCGTGGTACCCACTGGAGGCAGCACCAGTTCGTATGTCAGTGGTCCAATGAAAAAGCAAATTGTGAACGGTGGCGTTTTTGTTTATCCGCTTGGTAAGGGATCCGTTAAAGGCCACACCTATACGTTTACCTCCACATCAACAGGAACATCGCTTTTCACAGCCGAGTATTTTACCCCTAATCCTGCTGTGGCGGTTGCGGCTCCGCTGACGACAATAAATCAGCAAGAATATTGGGCGGTGACTGCCACCGCTTCAAAAACAGCCAAAATCGATATTGCTTGGGATGCACAAAGTAATATTAATGGAACCATGACGCAAAATGGCATATCGGACATCGAGGTTGCGGAATACGATACGGGCACTTCATCATGGGTGGGATTAGCCTCCACCACATCGGGCACCAACAGTGTAGGGGATGCCATGACAACAAACAGTGTAAGCCTTTCAACAACCGCAAAAAATTATTCCTTGGGAAGTCTTACCAATACCACACCACTTGCAACGCTTTCGCCAGCTGGTGCAGTTTGTGGGACGGCAGGGATTCCAGTTACCTTTACCACTCATACCATAATCACTTTAAATTACACGATTAGCTACAATTTCAACAGTGCCCCTCAAACGCCAATCGTTGTAACATCCCTTCCTTTTACGCTACCAACTCCATCCCCTGGAACCTATCAGTTAACCGGATTTACATATAATGGCAGTACCCTACCGGGTGTAGTAGACCCTACGACAGTTACTACTTATGCTGCACCGACTACGTCAGTGGCGGGTGCAAACCAATCGTTATGTAATGCCACGAGTTTAAACCTGCCTGGAAATAATCCAACGGTTGGAACCGGGTTATGGACGATCGTGACGGGCTCGGGGGGCTGGTTCAATACGCCAGATGCAACCAATTATAACGCTCTTTTTGGCGGCCCTCCAGGAAACAGCTATACCTTGAAATGGACGATCACCAGTGGATTATGTAAATCCAGCAGTACCGTAAACATTTCTTTTCCCTTTACCCCGCAACAACCTTCTCCTTTTACGGCTGCGCCCCCCTCTGTTTGCCAGGGTTCTAATGGTAATGTTTACACGGTACCAGTTGTTGGTAGCGCAACCTCTTACATATGGTCTTACTCTGGAACAGGGGCGACCATCATCGGATCAACCAACTCAGTGAGTATAAACTTTAGTTCCTCCGCTACGGGCGGTACCTTGAGTGTGTCTGCCGTAAACGGATGTGGAACGGGAGCCGCACGAACAACCAATATCACGACCGTGGCACCTGCTGTAGCGACTTTTAACTATGCCGGACCGTATTGCAAAAATGCCGCCAACCCCAGCCCCACATTTACTGGGGGCGGTGTCGCTGGAACATTTTCATCCACGCTGGGATTGGTTTTTGTAAGTGCGGCAACAGGGCAGGTGAATTTGTCGGCAAGTACACCCGGCACTTATACGGTAACGAACACCATTCCTCCTGCAAGTCCGTGTGCTGCAATAGTCGCTACGAATACAATAACGATTACAGCCAACGGAAGTTGGTTGGGTAGTGTAAGCACCGACTGGTTTAATGCAGCGAATTGGAATTGTACTACAGTTCCGGCTTCGACTGACGATGTCGTGATCGCTGCAGGAGCTACCTTTATGCCTGTTATCAATGCCCCAGCTGCTTGTAGAAGCCTTACGGTTAACTCATCAGCATCATTAACAATTAATGCGGCCAACGTGCTTGATGTTTATGGTAGTTGGACTAACAATGGGTCATTTATCGGTAATAGTAGCACAGTCACCTTCAACGGTACAGGTTCAATAAATGGATCCTCGGTAACCACGTTTAATAATTTTTCCATTTCTGGGACAGGCAACTTAACATCGCTCGTAACCAATGTTTATGTGGCTGGCAACTGGACGAATAATGGCGCCTTCTCAGGCACCACTGGAACGGTTACTTTTAATGGGACTACTCCGGCCACGATTAGCGGAACAACTGCATTCTATAACCTAGCCCTTTCAATGACGAGCAGCGACTTGACCTTAAACGGAATCGGAACAACAACGGTTAATAATGTGCTTACGTTAACCACTGGAAACATCTTGTCTTCTGCAACCCACTTGCTTGTACTTTCCGCTGCGGCCACCGTAAGCGGGGGTTCAGTCAACAGCTTTGTGTCTGGACCGATGAGTAAAGTAGCTTCTGCTGGGACTAATTTTACATTTCCGCTCGGGAGCAAAATAGCAAATTATTACCGACCGGCTACCATTGCTAACACATCGGCTGCGGATACATGGACCGCGCAGTACTTTGCGCAGGATCCCTCATCAGGTGGTTATCCTTATGTACTTTCCGGAGGTATTCAAAAAGTCAGTGCTTTTGAATACTGGACGATTTCGCCCGCCCTTGGAACGACCAAGGCTAATCTCAGTTTGCTCTACAATACAGGAAGCTACATAGGGGCCAACATTGGGAATACATCCTCCCTACTGCTTGCCGGTTGGACAGGCACGCAGTGGGGCATTCCTACGGGCGGTGGAACAGTCACGCAATCAGGAACCAACATTACGGGCACGGTAACTCAAACGGGCATCACCTCATTTAGTGCAACGCTCGCCAATAGTACGTTTACATTTGGATCTACAGATTCCAATTCACCTCTTCCGATAGAACTCATGAGCTTTACCGGCACGGCAGAAAAATATGGTGTGAATTTACAATGGCAAACAGCCTCAGAGTTGAACAATGATTATTTTACTGTGTTGCGTTCATTCACAGGTACGAATTTTCAATCGATTGGAAGCGTTAAAGGAAACGGCACGACCAACTCTACCCATACGTATACCCTTACCGATTTTAATCCTGAATTAGGTAAAAACTATTATCAGCTTCAACAAACTGATTTAGATGGTAAAAACACTTCCACTGAAGTGATCCTTGTCAACGTGTCAAGCCTTGAAAACGTAGTGAGTCTTTATCCTAATCCGGTGTCTCAAAAGCAGTCGCTTACGGTTGCGATCAACGGGCTTGAGCCTAACGTTTCCACTGAACTTCAAATTGTGAACTTGCAAGGTATCGTGGTGAGTCACGCAAATGTGCAAACCGATTCATCCGGAAGTTTTAAGACGGCTATTTCCATGGCAGGTATTTCACCCGGCCTTTATATTTTAGAGTTACAAGGTGGTCATTTAAAATTCATTGTCGAATAGGATGCGATGGTAGGTGTAGGTCACTTGTCCAATCGGCTGTTTTTTATTGACTCCAACATTGCAGTTTATTCGTTAAGCATACCCTCGCCAAAGCGAGAGGCCGCTCGCTAATTGATCGCTCGACATCCCTTTATTAGCTCACAGGTGGTAATCGAAACGATTAATGTGTTGATCAAAAAATTCAAGTTTGAAAAGTCCGAGGCATTTGAAAAGCGTAGAAAGGATAATGAAAAATTCACTATTAAAAACAATAGAAAAAAACACGCTGATGAAAGCTTTTGAAATAGCCGTGAAATACCAACTATCGCATTGGGACAGCTTGGTAGTTGCCACCACTCTCAAGGCGGATTGCAACACACTATACAGCGAAGACAAGCAGCACGGCCGGCTCATCGAAGGCAAACTCACTATCATCAATCCATTTCTCATCGTTTAAAATATTAAAATAGGAGACTTCTGTCTCATATCCAGCATCCAGTAACCATCATCATCCTCCTGCTTCCCCATCCAGCATCTCTAAAATCTCAGCTAGCGGATATTCTTTCAATCCCGGTTTGGTTTCTGTGTTCCCGTCTAAACTTATTCCAGCAATAGGCAACTTTAAAATTTCAAGGTTAAAGTTACCAGCGATTTTCAACAACAGGTTAAAATCCTTCGCCACCTCATGGATTACCTCCAAGGCTGAGCCGTCAATTTGCCCAGCGTCCAATTCGATGTAGAGGATTTTTTCCTTTAACCGGACTAGTTTTTGTTTTTGGTCTGGCCATTCATTCTTGGTGAGGGTGACAATGAAATTTTCACCATCCGCAAAATAATTGAATTGGTCGGGGGTTACTTCAATAAAGTTTACCGCATATTCTTCTGTTAACAAAAGGTCTTCGCTGTCAGCGGCTATTCCAAATTGCGGCCCGGCTACCCAGGCGGTTATCTCTTTGTACAGTTTAGGATCAACGGACGAGATTGGGAAGGAGAGAAGATCAACGCCCATTCCAGCACAGTAGCGTGCTTCACTAAGATTTGTCACTTTACCTACTTTTACTTTAGTTTTCAACATGCCCAAATATTGGAAAGAAAAAAATAACTTTGGGGTTGCAGCGAATAAAATTTTGACATTATCGTTGAGGCATTTATTTATGAGAAACAAGTTTGACTCTTTTATTTTGCTCTTTTTACTGATTTTATCCGGATGTTCTTCCCCCGAGATCGTAAAGATTGCCGATCAATCGTATTTCCCTTTGCGGGTCGGTAATTACCTGATTTACCAGATCAAGGAAACGACCATTTCTCAAACTACCTGTGGCAAGGGAGGGGAGACACTATCGAACTATCAACTAAAAGTGCTGGCCACCGATTCGGTAAAAAATCCAACTGGTGGTTTGACGTACACCCTGCATCGGTATACGCGTAGCGATAGTACCCAAGCCTGGACAGACTTGGATACCTGGACGGCCACGGTTAACAACAACCAGGTAGTTGTTAATGAAAGCAATGTGCTTTATGTGAAATTTATTTTTCCGCTGAACAATAACACAAAATGGAATGGGAATTTATATAATGACCTGAAACAAGTGGATAGCATTTATACCTTAACCAAATTAGGCCAACCGTTCACGCTTTCTTCGGGAAAGAAATTTTTGAATACGTTCACCGTAGTGCAGGCCAACAATATGGATTCCATTGTCTATCTCGATAATCGCTTGGAGGTCTATGCCCCTGCTGTAGGCTTAATTTATAAATCCACGGTTCAGCTCCATTGGTTCACTGACCCATCCTGTGGTTTATACGAAGTCAAGAGTGGGGTGGTCAATTACCAATCCTTGCTGAGTTATGGCCATCAATAGGCTGCTTGGCGTAATTATTTTTCTCTTTCCAATTTCTGTTTTTGGGCAGGTCAACCGGTATTTTGTGTCGTTTAAAGACAAAGCCAATTCGCCCTATTCCGTCTCAAGTCCCTTACAATTTCTTTCGCAGAAAAGTATTGACCGTAGAATCCGAGAGAATTTTGCGCCAAGTGTGGAGGATTTTCCCGTTAATCCAACGTACGTTAATCAAGTGAAAGCAACGGGCGCTTCCGTTTTTTTTTCTTCCCGTTGGTTTAATGGCGTATTAGTGCAAACCCATGCTGATACGGCAATGTCCATAGGCAGTTTGCCTTTTGTCGCCAACGTAGAATTGGTAGCACACGGTACACGGTTAGTGGGAGGAAGACAGGCCACACGAAATAAGTTTGAAGAGGTAACGGCAGCAACCAGCCAGCAGAATCAACTTCAACTTCAACTAATCGGTATCGACAAAATGAATGCAGCCGGCTACCATGGGGAAGGAATTGATGTGGCTGTTTTTGATGCCGGGTATATTGGCGTGAACGCCCTTCCTTCCTTTCAGGCACTTTATCAGGAAGGGAGGATAATGTCTACTTTTAATTTTGTTAGAAACATAAGTGATGTCTATTCCGACCACGATCACGGTACCAATGTACTTTCCATCATGGCTGGGAATTCCACCTCCTATCTTGGAGGGATTTATAAAGCCAATTATTTTTTATTCGAAACGGAAGATGTGACTACCGAATATCGAGTTGAAGAATATAATTGGGCGTTCGCTGCCGAATTTGCCGACAGTGCCGGTGTGGACGTGATCAATTCTTCCCTGGGCTACAATACCTTCGATGATCCGAGCATGGATTACACGTATCAAAACCTGGATGGCAAAACAGCCATCTCTTCGCAGGCTGCGCGCAAGGCGGTGCTACGGGGAATATTAGTCGCCAATAGTGCCGGTAACGAAGGGGATTATCCTTGGAAGTATGTAGATGTGCCTGCCGATGTCGAGGGTGTGTTGGCCTGTGGCGCTGTAGATTACACTGGGGTTCACAGTTCGTTCAGCTCCATAGGCCCCACCGCAGACGGCCGCGTCAAACCAGATGTAGATGCAGTAGGGAGTGGCACGGTTATCATCAGCTCTTCGGGTGGCATTACGTCAGGCAATGGCACTTCTTTTTCTAGTCCTTTGATTGCCTGCCTGGCGGCAGGGTTGCGCCAGGCGCTCCCGAATTCTTCTTCCCAGGAAATCTATTATCGCATCACCAAGTCTGGAACGCAGGCCACCCAGCCTGATAATTATCTCGGCTACGGCATACCTAATTTTACAGGTGCTTTAGAACTGTTTAACTTTACCGATGAGTTTGAGTTATATCCCAACCCTATATCTTCAAGGCTTTTAAATATAATTTTTAAAAATCCACAAGGCCAAACCTTCGATGTGGTGATTTATAATTCGGCAGGCCAGAAAGTCTTTGAAAATACAAATACTATAAATTGGAGCAATAATCCGTATGGCATGGATATTTCCGGTTTTGCTGCCGGGCTGTACTACGCCAGGGTGCAAACGCCAACCGCTACAAAAACGACACGGCTGCTTAGGATAAATTAAGGGTTGAGCTTAGTTTGGCTTACCCAAATTTAAGACGTCATTGCGAGACGGCCGGGAAAGTGGGCAGCACGAAGCAATCTCATCAAAGTTACTCGTCATTGCGAGTACCTTGGCGGGAAGCGTGTGTGGACGAAGCAATCAATCTCCTTGTTAAAAGACCAATCCTTAGGAGACTGCTTCGCCCCACCACAAAAGCCCTACGCTGGTGCTCGCAGTGACGGAGTTACACGTCATTGCGAGTACCTTGGCGGGAAGCGTGTG
>JADEYI010000286.1_pt1 | contig 83704 bp, 146 predicted proteins | sample 8542331 | NCBI WGS metagenome assembly JADEYI01 (sample SAMN16510988, study PRJNA670497) | mine drainage metagenome | isolation source: biofilm near Copperflume 1 | place: Germany: Marsberg coppermine Kilianstollen | collected 2018-02
CTGCAGCTTGTCTGCAGACGCACCTTGCTTCTGGCAGGAAAAGCGTGTAATAATAGTAGTAACAATACGCTCAGAGCAACGACCATTAATATTTTGTGATACTGTATCTATCCCGGACATCACATTGGAAAGGCTGAAAGATGCAGCGCATGAGGATTAGAAAATGCTTTCTGCGCCCTTGACTCTAAAGCATTGCAAACCTGGAACTTCCTGATGGGGTGCTTGACAGGTGCTTGTTGAGACTGGGGCCTTCAATAAAGACAGATTGTGCAACGCCCTTTTAGAACAACACAAAAAAATGATATGGTAACCAGAGCAGATATCAAGATGATACTGAAGGACAGTACAAAGATCAGAGCGAACAACAATGGGCAAGAAAATGACTTTGGTCTGCGTGTGCGCCTGGCGCTGATCATGCTCAAAGAGTACAAGTCACCGTCAGAATCAGTTCTGGGTACGTCTGACAATGATGAACAGGTGCACACAAGGCAAGACATGTTGTGCTATGTTCCAAAATAGTACCAAAGTCCACAGCAAATGACAAAGAAGTGAAGGTAAAGGACCTGGGGCTGATCATGGCGGCTGAGCGGCCGGCGGTGGCGGACTCAGAGCGCTGCGGCTGGAAGAGCCCGGCCAGGAGCTTGTCGTTGCTGCGCGAGACGCCGATGTCGTCGATCGACGCCGCGGCGGCCGCCGACGCCGGCTGCATCGACATGGTCGAGAGGCCGCGCAGCAAGCCGCCGGAGGTGGGCGTCTTGCCCAGCAGCAGCCGCTCCTTCCTCTGCTGCTCCCTCTCCCGCAGCTTTGCCTGCGCACGAGGTCCATACAATAACAATTCTTACAATTATTTGGGGTACCCACAGCATGATTATCAATAATAATGCTCATTGTGTAATTATTGTGGGGTATTGAAGACCCAGTCCTTGCGATGAGGGAACAACGGCGCTTGCAGAACGCTGGCACTCTTCATGAAAACACCGCTAGCCTTGAGTTTGCACTGCAGCCGCCCCAAGCAACAAGTGTAAGCAACATGTCTTATATTTCGATATAGCAAGAGCAATGAACTATGCCACCATCTACGCCTCACGTGGCGGCACGGTGAGGCATGGAGGAGTCGGAACAGATTTTTGGGGTGTACGGAGCTTTGAAAACATCATGCCGTATGCTGACAAGCAAGAGCGTGCACTGGTGGGCAAGGTTTGCTGTAAAGGAGGGAAGCAGGATTCTGAGGGTGCACCTTGAGGGTGTCGGGGTCCTTGGCCTTCTTGCCGAGGCCGCCCAGCCACGACTTGAGCTGGCCCGTGCCTGCGCGCGTCGCCCCATCGCTGTCTTCCGCCTCCTTGGTCGGCATCAGCTCCTGCCACATGTCACACCTCACACCCTCAGCGCCCTCTCTCTCACTCGCTCCAGTCACAGCCCAACATTGGCTGTATCCCAGTGCGCCACAGCAGCACTTCTGTGCATGCACATTGCAAAATTATCTCTTCTTTGAAACACAATGCGAGGGACGCAAATATGCTCTCTTGTATTTACACTCAGTAGTATATCTTCGAGCACAGTCGGTTGATTGGGTCTTGCTTGGAGCTGGCAATTCCCAACAAAGGGTAGGACTCAGAAGCACCTTGCCTGTTTTGGCAGGAATACTGTGTAATAAGTGAATTCAAACTTTGAACGAAAGCGGGCGCGCACCTTGAACTTGCGGCCCTGGAGGCCGGCAACGGATTTGAGGGCGGATTTGACGGTGTCCCACTTGAGACGGTTGAAGAGGTCGCGCCACTGCCCCTCCAGGTCGCGGTACACTCGCTTGTCCAGCAGCACCTTCAGATCCTTTATGTTCACCGGGTACCCCTGCGCCAGCCGCAATTATGGTATACTGTGTCCCAGGTCACTTCTGAACTCTTCAACTCTACAACACACTCTTCAAGGCAAGAATGCCCGCCTGAGGTTTGACCAAAGGCACCATTGCGAGGCCCCATGCAAGCAGCCTTGCACGCTGATAATGCAAAGAATCGCTACCGCTGCACCTTTGTTTTGCACTCTGATCTCTTGAACCAGTATTATAGAAGTTTAACATTCGCATGACCCCAGGAGGAAAAGGACATTTCTCTACACCCAAGGCTTGAGACTAAGGAGGCCAAGCGCTAAGGCACCTGGGAGAGCAGGTTGACACTGAAACAGACTGTCGGGTAACAGAGGAGAAGGAAGCCTGCACCTGGCAGGTTACCCAGCAGCAGGTAACCTGCTGAGCATAGAGGCACAGCAGGAATGTAAAGACAGAACTGTGGGTATCACAGGGGAAGGAAGCCCGCACCTGGTAAGTGACACGGCAGTGCACGCGGTTGAGGCGAACGTGCACGAAGAGCGCCTTGCGGCCTTCCACAGCATCCTTGCGTTGAGCGGCCAGAGCAGCCTTGCGCTCGGCAGCAAGCGCCAGCACGGCTTCTTCGTCGCCGTCCTCCGCCGCGGCCGCCTCCGCGCCCGGCCGCTCCGACAGCCGCCGCAACGCCAGCGCCTTGTGGCTCTGCAGGATCAAGACATCAAACTTGGCGTTTTTAAAGAAATGGCATGTCGCCATGTCACTCTTGGTGTCTGGGAAATCACGCATGTCAGCCTGCACTTTTTGCTTTCGCCTTAGGTAGAGGACAGGGCCGTCGCTCAGCTCCGAGCTCAGCTCAGCTCCTAAGGGAGGGTCTCAGTGAAAGGGAAAAAGTTAAGGGGATGGCTTGCATGGGACGACTTAGGCAGGGAAGCTGCAAGTAGGCAAGAGGCTGAGCAGAGGAGAGCAGCACTGGGGAGGAGTGGCGGACCTGCTTGAGCATTTCTGCAGCGGAGCTGCCGTCCCAGTGGGGGCCGCGCCGGTGCACCTCCGAGGCAGAGAACGGCCGGCCCGACCCTGCACCCCGCACGTGATGCAAACTAAGAACACACATCAAATGCTTATATTGCAAGCCTGTGCTTACTCTAAAAATCACACCATGGCACAGGGTAAGAATCCTTTCTTGTCGAGGTGGTCACCTCAACCAGATCAAAAATCAGTAGATTTGCACGCAATGTGGTGGCAGCAACGCAAAACGATAATACAAACTAGATACCAGCAGATTGCAAGCAATACAGTGGCGAGAAAGCGAGGTGACATCACAAGTAGAAACTAGCAATACAACGACAATAAAGCAAGGTGGGAGAACTCCATGCGTCCAAGGATTGCACCTGATGCGGAGGGAACGTGGGGCGTGGTGACGGCGGATTTGGACCCGCCGATGTCCGGCCGGCCGAGGCGCACCGCCGCCAGATCAGGCGGCGCCAGGTCAGCGGCAGCGGCGACCCCGTCTGCAGAGGCGAACCCTGCGCCCTGCGCGCTCTTGCGCGACTTGAGCTTGGCGTCCACGCTGCGTACCCAAGTCTGCTGTCTCTTGGTGCCGGCCGTGCCCTCCTCCCTCTCCTCGCGCTTGGGGAAGAAGTACTCCTGCACAGGCATGCAGTCAGCAATCAGCACCGTCTCACCCCCTGACCTTTATAGTAATCAGCAGGTGAGTCTGCCCGCATTGTGCTCTGAATGGCTCTCCCACACCTATTGCCTATTTTGCACTGCTTGCTGTTCTTTGGCGCAAAGGTGCTTAGTGCTACAGCTCTGCAAGCGCCCTGTGGCAGGCTGACAAGACTGCAAAAAGCAAAGCATGGTGTTCCACTTGTATTCATATGAACAGGGATATTCATTCCCTCCTTGTGCCCATGCTCAAGCTTCCGGCAATAAGGACACAAGCAGAAACCACACATCCCAGTTCACAAAAAATCCCAATTTTAAAGACTAAGTAGGACGACATCACAAGGCACTGCAGACCCATAAGAAATGCAACAGGCGGCCGCACCCAGAAGGAGGATGCGATGGCTTCGTTGAGGTGGACGCCGAGAGGGTGAACCACAAGCTCAATGTGCTCGTAGATGGTGTGCGTGCGCGTGGCCGGCCCAAGCACAGCGTTCACCCGCAGCAGCGCGTCACGCGACCAGCTCTCGTCCGGATTCCACAGCGTCAGGACCGCGCCGGCGTCGGTGCCGGGGGCCGCCGCTAGCGAGCCGGTCGCGTCGCGCACCGTCGCGCTGTGGATCACCAGCTTGCTGTTGCCTGCGCCGCCGCCAGCATCCCACAAATGAGCTCACCCCGACGTGATACAGTAATACTAGGCTTTGAGGCTACAAGAGCCCATCATGCTGGCTTTTATGAATTGTTTGTATGTGTCTGTAACGACTACTCGGGCACAGGGCGCTCATTGCCTGTGTGCCCAGTCTCGCCGGCATGCAGGGTGACAATTTGAGCAACGTTTGCATGTCCGCACAGATGTATGATATTCTGGAGCTCTTTTGATCACCACGTGCAGTGTTGCTGAGATTTAGCGGCGTCAAGCCCACAAACAGATTGTAAAATTGGCGCACCGGACTGGTCGCGGTTGCGCAGGTTGACGAGGGAGATGCCGGAGAGTGACATCTCGATGAAGGGGGTGCGCCCGTGGCACAGCGCCCACGACACCCCATCAAACTCCAGCGCCAGCCGGCTGGCCCTCTCCAGCTGTGCAGATACACTCCCCCCGTCACCCACCACCCTTACACCTCTCAAGAAAAACGGTTCAAAAATCTCAATGCATCCTTGCAACTACGGCCTATCGAGTCTCATTACACAGTAGTAATAAAGCTAATGTCTGCCACAGGCAACCACCAGCATATGTCATCATTGTCTGCCAGGCAGCAATTGAGGCAGGCACATTCCCCGCAAACACAGCAGGAGAACAGAGCAGGGGAGTATAAAACAGTTGATTCCGAGTCCCCTGAACAACAATTCAGGTGGGGGTGGTAAAGCAGGGGCGGAACCTTCTGCTGGCGCTTCTTCTCGACAGCCTTGAGGGCCTGCAGGGCCGAGCGGGCGGCTGACAACGCCTGACGCGCCCCCTCCATCTGCTCGCCACTCCATCGCAGCGCCACCGCCTGAGCCTGGTGCTCCTCCCTGCAGCCGCCAGACAACCAGTCATATGTAGATCTTGACCAAAAATCCATTTTCAAGTACTTGAGTGTAGCGGCGGCCATCTGTGCAGTACTGTTTGGCGGGAAAGTGACCACCCATTGAGGACTCGCACATTGACTGCTGCTTGTGACAGGCCTGCAATTTCCAAGGACACCCAGGCATTGCCAAACTAGATGTGCTGATGTTTGAAAAGAACAGACTGGCAAGGTTGAAGCTGCCATCTAGGACGTATTGATCACTTGAGGAAGCATAAGCACAAAGGGGGGTAGGGGCATACGCGGCGCCGGAGCGCAGGTCGTCCAGATAGTTTTTGAGCGCCTGGCCCATGCTGTCCAGCCACTGCGGACCCTCGCCCCCCTGCGCCAGAAAACAGTCTCTTCTACCACCGCTCATCTCCATGCACTTACACGCGGCAGGAGAAACAGCGCATTTACCGCCGCGCACAATATTACATTTAACGGGACGGACAACTCTTCCACCGACCAATGTTTTCTTTTCCTTTAATGTCTTTTTCATTGCCCGGCGGACAGCAGCTTGGACCAAGCACACGCAGGCTGGACATGAGCGGAGGTGTGCTTGCGCTATGCTTGTCTCTGCAGGTCAAATTATTTGGCGGCTGAGGTCTATACTGGCATAGGGCAGAAATTTGGCAAATAAAGCAGCATTTCTACAACAGAAACAATTCAAGCGCTCCTTCAAGACCTATATGGCCTGGCTGTCAAGATCTTCCTGTCTTTCGTCTGTTCAGAACCTTTCAAAGGCAATGCCAGCCTGGAATGACAGCAGGAAAGAGGCAAAGGCAAAAAGCAGGAAAGAATACATAGGCGGGTGAATGCAGCAAACTGAAGTCGAGGATCTCACCTGCTGGGAGAGGCCAGTGGACATGCGTGACAGGTTGGATGATGCCCGCAGCGGTGACCGGATTCTGCAAAGGCTGCGGCTGCGCGTCACACCCGGCCGGCCACCGCTCGCCACCGCCAGTGTCTGCAGCACACCAGCCGCACCGTTATTGCTGGGCAGTGCACAACCTTTGCAAAAGCACCTTTTCTTCATCTTTGCTGCCGGCAAGAGCTCACTCCCCTCGTGAGATGCCGGGACGTGCGGCTGAAGTGGCCGGCAACTTGTAGAACATGAAGATTTGAAGGATCACAGGCATTGGATTCTTGTGGGGTGCATTTGGGGGCGGACGGAGGAGGATGGCACCTGTAAGATGTAAGGGTATGCCTTGCAAGATGCAAGGAGGTTGGAGGCACAGAGACTTGGGTTTCTTGCGGGTTGTATGTGGGGGCGGAATGAGGGCAGGCGGCTCACCTCTTCCTGCAGGGAGATGACGTACTGCCGCACGGAAGCGAATGTGTCACGGGCGACCACCACCTCCTCGCTCTCTGCCTCGTACAGCAGAGCCGCGTCCGTGCCGATACCTTCCACCGCAGGCATCTGCCACACAGTAGCCACAACACATGAGCCTAGGGTCCAGGCGAAATGTACATGCCCCCAATTGCAGCACATTGCAGGTTCTTGGTGGGGAGGTGATACTGCCTTCCTGCCAGCCCGCTGGAGGCCAGGCATCAGCGATCCTTTAATCTCGCTGCAGATGCGTTCCAGCAATAAATTGCAATTTTATAAAACAGAATTGTGAATGTGGAATTACAGTGCACCTGCTCGCCGGCCAGGTGGGCGGCGACGTCCTGCAGGATCTCAAACTCCTTGGCGTCCATGGCAACGCTGATCTCCGGCACGCGCAGCCGCACCTGCGCACACATCATCCAACTCAGCACCAATAATGTACACATCAAGTCGCATGCACTTCGCAAACCCCAGGTCCCTGCCTTCTGTCTGCATTGCTGCGAAAGCGCACCCACCCCAGCACCAGCAACAAGAATAGGTGGACTCATGCATTCTGTTGCTAAAGAAAAAGACAGAGACAAAAAAGGGAAAAAAAGAAAGAAAATTGACGCGCCTCGTCTCCGCCAGAGCCGGCGGCGGCGCCGCTGGTGCTGCCGCAGATGTGGGACTTGCTGCGGTCGGCGAGGCTCTGGCGAGAGTGATTGGCGACGGCCGCCTGCGCGGCGGCGGGGCCGGCGGTGCGGTAATGGCGCAGTTGCCAGTCGAAGGGATTGAAAACGCGCTTGAGCGCCACACCGGCGCCGGGGGTCGGGCAGAGGACGCCCTCTCGCACGCGCAGCCACGGCGTGGCCGCCCCCGGGTCGATGTCCGCCTGCGCTATGTGCCCCTGCACCTCCTGCACCAGACAAGCCACCTCCCATGTCAGCGCCTTTCTTCTACTCGACGGCGCGGCAAAAGCTGCTTGTCGTTTGCTTCATCATCCACTGTTGCGAGCAGTGGCGCAGATTGCAGCTGCATATGTGGAGGAAAGCATGGTGCAAGGCTTGTCCGATCCTTCTCTCACCATGAGGTGAGCATGATATGTGCTGTGTCATGTCCAGAAGTCACTTAGAAGTCAATACAATCTCCTAATCATGCTGTGTGCTGTGTCATGGTCAGAAGTCCATGAAATTGAGGATGGCGATTTAGAAGATGGCTGGGGGGCCGCGCCTGCATCTCGACGGAGAGCACGTTGCGGTTGGAGAGGGACAGGACGCGGCCGCCGATCTGGGCGCGCTGGGCGGCCAGGAGGAAGCTGCCGGCGGCGCGCTCGGAGCAGAGATTAATCTGCAGCAGCGACACCTCCACCTCCCACTTGATCACCCCCTGCCGCAGCTCCGCCGCCTCCTCCCGCCGCGAGCGCTCCCGGATCTCCTGCAGATTCGCAGTAAAATATCAGCAGGTGCAGCATTCGGTAATCAACCACCTGATTGATGAATTACTTCATTTACCAGCATGGAACCCTGCATGACTCAAGGGACACTCATGCTCCCTGGGCTGTTTGGTGCATGTGCTGACTTAAAATAACTTGATCTGGGTTGGCATGATCTAGATAATCCGCTCATAGACACATCCAAGGGTTTATTGAATGCCAGCACAACCACTGAAGGAGTCCAAGAACTGCATGTCAGGGCCGATAATGACCTTCTTGAGTGGGTCATTCCAGGCTTGCATGGGTCACATGAGAAGCAACAGGCTGAAAAATGGCACCTCGTGGTATTCCTGGGCGCCAAGCATGGCGCGCATGGCTTCGTCGCTCGCTTCGTCGCCCCCGTCCTCCATATCGCGCGAGCCCCCGGAGTCCGACAGCCGCGTGGCTCGCTCCGCCATGTCACCCTCTCCACCCGCATCCTCCTCACCTGCTCCCAAGCACAGCGCACATGATTGTTCATGGCCTCCAGAAATGGAGCCATCAAAACCTGGCGGTGTGATCACCGTCAGAAGTGAATGGCAGTGGTGAGTACCTGCTAGCTCTACTTGTCAGGCTAGCTTGGATAAGTTAAGCTGACCCCCTTGATTAGCTGTGGGTTAGCCTTAGTCCACCCGCATGCTTTGAATGCCCCTGATGATGTGGTGGGCACCTGATAGTGAGCCCCTCATACCAGAATTACAACAGCCCTTGATCCTGCTTAGCGGGGGGCTCAGCTCACAGGACGGGCCCTAGCTTTGCCATGAGCGGCCATCAATTCAGCCCCCTCTTGCTTGTGCTCCGCATGCAGAGCAAGCGCGGTGCATGAGCCTGGCAGCACCACGTGTCTCCACTACACACACAAATCTTTCAACTGTGGAAGGAGGTGTTCCCGTTCACCTGTGCGGCTGGCGGCGGAGTCGTCGGTGGCGCGTCGGCTGTGGCTGGCAATGGAGGCCAGGTCTGCAGGGGCGTTGGCATCCTCATCCTCACCCTCATTCGCGCTCTCCGCCACGCTCGAAATCTGACCCCCAGGCGCCCCCGGCACCTGCAGGTCCAAATATGTCAGTTTCAACATGCAGCCACTGTCTGCCCACAGTCTCTGAGCCTATGATTGAAGCTCATGACACATTCTCTCGAGCTCTCCCAGGTGCCATGGCCTACACCTGATGACTTAAGCCAGAATCTGAAAGACGAAGCGGCATTTTGAAAGCCTCAACATGATGTTTGACTCAATAGGCAATTTGTAACGTATCCTTCCTGTCTGCCTATGTTACAAGATACAAATCGTCGTGATTGACCCAAAGGAGGACACAAGGGCCGGAGGGCAGCACACCTTTTGCTGCTGCAGCAGAGTGCGCAGGAGATTTCCCCCAGCCTCGAGGGATGCTGACGGTGCGAGGGACAGCATGGCGGCGCGGCGGCGGCCGAAGTCGCCGCCGGAGGTCGGGCGTAGCTTGGCGGGTAGGTCGGCGAGGTGGGGCGCGGCGCGCGGCGGCTCGGCCGGCGGCCGCGGCTTGGCCGGCATCTTGAAGGCCGAGACAAGGTGCAGCACCATTGCCGTGACTGCGTTGCGCGCCTCCACGTCTACCACCACCCGACAGTCCTGTGCCGTCACCTTCAGCGGCCTGTGCGCACCGATCATCCTCAAGTTGAGGAAGTACAATCTTGTGTGTTTATATTTGTGATGACCACATGTACTCTCGCACGCAAGTCTCATTAGAGTTGCTGTCAATAGCACAATTTCAAGACACTAAAGGCAAATAGAATGTGGATCCAAAGCAGCGCATCACCAGCGTCTCCAAAATTGCTACACCCTCGCAGGCAATGCACGTCTGGCAACTTGGAAGGCGATGATGAAACGCCGCTTTTCCAGATCATATTTCACAAAACGGGTCGGCTGCACCCAGGGGTGCTGCTGATGCCCAGGTGCCCAGGGGAATCTATTTAGATAACTCGATATAGACACGGTATTTAGGTAGTTGGGCACAGACTCCCCTGAGGCGCCTCCTCAGAGGGGCACGAAGCGAAAAACAAGGGGCGCGCACCGCTGCTGATCGAGGGTGGCGGTGGCGCGCCGGGGGTCCGGCCGCTCCTCGTGCACCTTGCAGGCGGCGATGGAAAGGATGAAGTGCTCGGGGCGCGCGGCCGCGGCCGCCACGCGGCGAACGCCCCCGGGGCCGCTGCGCAAGCCGGCCACGCCGGTGTTGTCGCCAATCTTCGCCGCCGCACCGGCGGCCGATGCCAGAGTCGCGCTCGCGTCCAGCAGCGTCAGCAGCTTGTCCTGCTCGTCCTGCACCTGCGCAGTGAGTTTAAGAAATTATTGACTTCAGATGGGGGAGACTCTTTGAGGACTGTCAATAGGAAAATTTTGCAAACAAAAGATGGGGTATATCAGTTCTGAAACGACAAATTCTTACAGGAAGTTGAGCGTCGGGTGCCAGGCTGACATATAAGAGCAGACAATGGTTGCACTGGGCGGAGGGCGCAGGAAATACGCGCTGCTGAGCAGGGAGGGGTTGCCGCAGTATTTAGTGAGTAAAGTGCACGCACCCCGGTGCCGTTGTCGGGCGCGCGCCAGGCGGAGGCAGTGCCCCAGTGGAATGTTACGCCCTCCGCAGCCACGTCAGTCAGCAGAGTTGTCGTTGTTGTCCTGCTCGCCTCCCTGCCCGCCATATTGACCCCAGTTAGTGTCAAGTCGCACCCCCTGCAAATTGTCATCTGGACAAATGCATTGCCCCTTGCACCCTGTGTGCCGCTGGTGCCAAGCCACACACATGAGGACAAGTGGCCACGAGACCCGTTCATGATACAACAAGCTCTCCTTCATTAGCGCAAAGTGACGCTCCTGCCATTGGCGGCGCAAACAACAGCAGGAAGTGGTAGGCATGGAGTTGGAAGTACGGGCCGAGGCGCCCACCGTTTGCGGGCGATGGATGACATGCCGGGTTTCACGGAGCCGGGGGTGGGCTGGTTCATGAGCACGCGGCCGCCGTAGCGCGCACTGCCGCAGCTCAGTGTCAGCCCGCAGCTCGCATTGTCCAGGTCCACCGTATGGTGCACCACACTCAGCGGCGCCGCCGTCACACTTATCGCAAACCTGACCACCATTTGCGCAAATTTCAGCGCCAGAATTTTTACTTTCTTGGGATTTCTTGGGGTATTTCAATGTTTTCACTTAGAACTCTGGTGTTGCCTTAATGAGCTGCTGCAGGGAACTGCATGCATGCGCGCAGGCATGATGCCCCTTGCATTGGCAGCTTCCCAAGCTTGAGCATGCTGCACATGCTTGCTGGTTTGTCATAAGTTGTGATTCATAACCATTACGTGATCCCAACACTGCAGGAGGCAGTAACGTGCAAATTCATACAGGAGCAAGGGTGTGGGGGGCGCGCACTTTTTGAGGAGTTTGGGGAGGGAGGTGGAGGGGGGTCTGCGGGGGTCCAGGGGCAGGAAGAAGGTGCCGCGCTTGTTCACCATGCGCAGCCACGGCGGGGGGGTCTTGCTCAGCTCTATCAGCGACTTGAAGAACGCCACCTGCGCACGCACACCATGAACGCTTGAAACAAAGTGCAGAGATTTGCTACGTCTACAAGACCAATTACCTCCCCTTCTTGTTGGGTATCACTTCCCTAGAAAAGGGGTAGGGTCAGAATTGCGCACATGACATCGCTCTCAAAGCCTGTTGAGCTTTCTATGGGTTCCTGAGGCCCTTGCAACAGTCCTTGGGACCGAGCTCATGTACGCTGTTCTACAAAAAGCCACTCAAGGAAGCATGCATGCATGCGTGCCTGGTTATCGCCAAAGTAGGCCATCACGCCGTCGCCACAGCCGCCCGCACTGCCGCGAATCGACCCCGTCTCCGACCCAGCATCGTCCCCATCAACTTCATCAACCCTTGGAGACCCTACTTTTGCGCCCCTTGGCGGCTCGGCCGCGGGCGCAGCGGCGGCCCACGCATCCTCCTCTCTGGCGCCCTCATCGACACTGCTCGCGGCGATCAGAGCATCCACTGTTGGCCGGTCGCCCACGGTGGCTTCCATGTCCACGTTGAGCGCCACGCACTTGTACTCGGACACCATGTCGATTGGCCGCTGCCTCGCATCCCCCTCCTGTGCAGATCGCACCCCAAAATTTAGAGCAGCCTGAAGATCCTCAGAAGGGGCAAGAGGCTGGTGCGCATCAAGCAATCACTAGCATGCAAGCATCGCAGAATGCACGTGTGCCAGCGGGCATTTTCGTCAGACAGCATGATAGCAAGCTGTCAGCATGCAACTGCTGCACCATGCTGGTCAGCATTTTTTTTCAATAAAGATTTGACAGACGCCAAAATTATGGAGCCGACTACTGTGGCCTGGACCTCTCTGAACCTACCAACATGCACCGACAAACTAAAGTCCAGGCAAGATGGGAAGTGAGCACCAAATGCGGCCTCACCGGGGGAGTGGCCGGGTGCAGGTGGTGGTCGTCGGCGTGGCGGCCGCGGCAGAGCTCCCACTGCAGCGCCGCGCGCACGTAGCCGGCCGGGAAGTCCACCAGCGGCAGCGCCAGCAACGTGCCCGCCGCCTGATCCAGCCCCGCAGCCTGCAGCAGGAAAGAAGATTAATTCTTCAATCCTCAATACTCAAGTAGAAATTTGAACTTTTCGCCGTGACACATATGTTGTGGCACAATCCAACCTACGCACCTAGCAAAACAGCCTCAAATGAAAGGGCAGGGTCCTCTAGGACCCTGCGCCAGGCTCTGCTGCGATCCTTGCATCCTTTGAAATTGTACTCTGTTGAGCGGGACAAGAGCGGTTCAAAGCAGGTGTGGTGTGTGTACCCTGTAGGCGGTGGAGGTGACGCCGCTGAGGGCTGCCTCCAGCACGCCGCCGAACGCCAGCCGCACGCGCGCGTAGTCAGCGCAAACCTGCATGCGCTCCGAAGCCGCGCTGACGTCCGGCCGCGCCGTCTTGCCCATCACAAACTCAAACCGCCTGCGCAAAGGACGACTGGTCGACTCCAGGCTGAAACCTCACGCATATCAGTTGTTCCCTGGAGATATCTGGCTTGAAACACAAAGAAAGAGGACGTCATGGCCGAAAACACAGAGGAAGAGCTTTGAGAGGAAGGCCAATTTTGGTCCCCTCTCACCACGGCAGCAGCTGATACCGCCATGCCATTGCTCTGCCTAGCACATTTGCTAACAGTGGCAGCAGACAGGCACATCACTAGATTACATCAACCCCACCCATTCTTACATGCACATAAGAAGGAGCCTGTGCTTCAGCAACAAGATCAGCAAGATCTGCTGCCAGGTGCATGCTTCTCATGCTTTGCCAAAATTTGTGTTCTGATGAGAGGGACATGAAAAAGGGTAGACACCGTGCGGTGAGGCCGATGCGGCCGCGCCAGACGAAGCGCATGAGGTCCCAGAAGGGCAGGCTCGCGCTCGGCAGCCGCGTCTTGTCCGGGTCCGATGGGCTCATCCGCTTGCCCGCCTGCGACAGCTGCACACCCCCACCACCGCCGCCTCAGCAGTTTGTCACCCAGGTGCATCCAAGCAAGCGCAGCATGGCTCACGCACTCCCAGGCAGACCCAATGCAGCAAAGAGCAAGGGAACATCAATACGCAAGTTTGTGCAGGCACCTGAGAGCGTCATATACACACGTTTCTTGCCTGATACAAAGCTTCACAACGCAATAGAACAGTGCTTCAAAGACCTTTACAAACATGCAAAAGAAGGCTCCATGCTTGTAGCGCAACAGAACACGAATGTGCATGAGGGTTGCAAGCAAGGGCGTACCAGGCCGATGGTGGGCTCCAGGCCTACGCTGTACCAGGACTGGACGTCCTCCACTGCAACTTGCAGATCAGTGTACACCTTTACCATCGCTCGGCTACCCTTTATCGCCACCTGCAGCATCCCACGATCGCCATTTGGTGTCTGCTGTATCAACACTCGTAGTCCCCATACGCTGTCTACATCTTGCCAGAACCCATTGCATTGCCACGCTGTGAAGCACTTTGGAGCCAGGAGCGGCAAAGCAGGCGTAGCACAGCGACCCACATAGCACCAAATAAGACATTGCAGCTCCAAGAACCTTGCATACCCTCGCAAATCGGGGTGCTGTAGAAAAAACAAGCAGACTTGTTGGCTTGCCGATGGCTGCGGAAGGAGCGCAGCACTGTAAAACGCATTCAAATCTTGCAACAAGTTTGGGTAGAACCTCGTGCCCGACAAGTTCCCGCTCAAAATTTCTGAGATGGAAAAATCTGCACGCACCGCGATCTCGACGGAGCGCAGTTGGCCGACGGGCAGCTGGCGGGTGTAGAGAGCAGGGGGCGCAGTGACCTGGCGCGCCACGGCCAGCCGGCCAAAAATCGTCGTTGCGCCAGCCGCCGCGATCGGCTCCAGCGCGCCCGAGAACAACACCGTAACGGGGCCCAGGGCCGCGTCCACCGCTATCATGTTCACCTGTGCAACAGCGCCAAACCAGGCTCAATGCCAAGGCAACACCTGCCGCGCAGGCAAGAAGTGGCAATGGCAAGGGCTGCCAGTACACATATTCCACCACCTGCACTTGAGTTTCAGAGAGAGAAAATGGACCTCCTGCCTCTGTAAAAACATGCAGAGCACATCCAGGATATGAGTCAAGCTGCTTTAGAGGGACAGGTAACCTCCTGCCTCAGCAAACCCTCTTGATAAGTATGCAGAGCAATTGCAAAGCAATACTCGTTCTCACCAGTCTTAGCTGGCCCCGTGACACGAATATCAGCACATGCAATGCAAACAGATTGGTTCACTCTTCAGAGTGAACCAGTTGACAGTACCTCTTTCAGCTGGACATTGGCCGAGGGCGGGTCCACGGCGACAATGTGGGACAGCGTGGCGCGCTCGCTGGCCGGCCCGTGGCCGTACACAACGAACAGCGCCTCGGCCGTCGTAGCCGTCACGCGCATCAGGGCTGCCCCGTCTGTTGTCCGCAGATCCTCACTCTCCACCTTCAAAGGACCCCACATCACTCAGAATGACAGCTCCAAAAACCGAGCTCCAACCTGCTCTTCTTTGCAGCATTACACCTTTCGTACTATTTTTTGGTACAAAATATATTGTCTATACCCTGGTCCTTCTCTCTGCAAGATCAGGTCCTTTTTTTGGACATTTCATACACCCTCGCGGCGGTGCATTGTCAACATTGCACGGTCATTACGTTTCCGTGCTAGACAGAATATATTAAAGGTCCTGAGAGCACCCACCTGTTGGGCGGCGGAGCGGTAGGACTGCGCGGCCTGCTCGCAGATGAGCTCGGCGGGCGTTCCCTCTTTCAGCGCGCGGCCGGCCACGTCGGGCGCGGCGGCCGACACAACCCGGCTCCAAAGCGACGACCGCGCCGCCGCTCCCCGCAGCAGCGGGCCGTGCACCGCCAGCCACGCCTGTGGCAAAAGTACCAGACACCCTCTTGATTTTGCTGCTGAATGTGTTGACATTGACGGAATTGTACAAAGATGCAGGCTGCAGCACTGGCAGCCATGCCTGCAGCAAAGTAACAGATACCCTCCTGCTCTTACAGGTGGATGTGTTGTAACAGATGCATGCTTGACAACCGGAGGTGCATACAGATGCAGGCTGCAGTGCTGGTCGCACACTGAAGATCTAAGCAAGCAAGACATGCCGGCGGCCGAGCAACTTCTCTATCCACTGCTGCTGCCGCTTCATACGCTCAGACTTCACCCCTTAAGCCCTTAGACCTTGAGAACCCTGGAACCTACCCCCTGCCTTAAAAGGTGCTTCCTATGGTGCCTGTTGTTTGCATGGAATAGGCGGTGGCATGCAAACAATGGACCAAAATTTAGGACAATGGAACATCTGTATACCACATGCCATCGACTCTTTGAATCCTTACAAAAAGAGAGTTGGGATGGGGAGGCACACCTCCATGGGGTGATGGTCCATCTTGAAGACAGCGCCTGTCAGGTACAGCCTGGCCTCCACCAGGGCACGCTCGCCCTTGCCTGTTTCCCCCTCCATCTTGGCCGGCTTTGCCTCCTTTGTTGACCGCAGCGCCTCCAAATGCGGCGCCAGGGCCTGCAGAAAGAAGTGATGGCACAAATCAGACCTGCTGCTTTGCTGCTCAAGAGCTACATTGTGAACACAGAAGATCAAGTGACTCTCCCTCTCTTGGGAGACTCTTAACGAGACCCTCAATAAGAGTGCACATATAATTGAGTGCATCTTTCTGTTGAGGGACTGTCAAGAGTCTTGCGAATCTCAAGAATACACTTAATCAAAGGGCACTGGCATTGGTCCTTACATGGGGACCAGCAGAGCAAATATTGATATGACAATAATGAAAACAGCGCAGAAAAGGAGGCAAGAAAGCCCACCTCCTTGAAAGCTTTGGCCCAGAGCTCGGTGAAGCGCTCGGCGGTGCCGGGGTCTCTGTCAAATGGGAGTGTGACGCTGGCATCCGACAGCCACGCCTCAATGATTGCCAGCGGCGGCGCAGGGACCTGCTCTGCCTTGCCTGTGGTCTTTTGCTTGGCAGCCTCAGCTCCAGGGGCCTTTGCCAGACGCAACACAGAACTATTCAGGCAAAGTGTCTAGCTGCAGCAGAATGTGCTCAAGTAATTGCTCAAAGTAATTGAGTTGCAAACTTGTTTGTTCAAAATCAATCGAGTGTTTCCGCACACCTGTGTTGCCAGGTCGCCTGCCCACGCCGTGAGCCCGGCTCTGCGGTAGGCGGCAGGCAGCCGCTCAAGCCCTTGCCCGAATGGCCGCTGGGGCAGCGGCCCGGTCAGCACCGGCCCCGGCTCCACCTGCTTCATCGGTGTGGCATCGCCCACCTCTGAGCCCGACCCCATCTCTGCAATGTCCTGCCACCGCGCCGACATGGCCGTCGTCTGGCGCGACAGCGTCCGATCCCCGTCGTCCAGCGTCAGGTCGGTGACCTGCGAGCCGACATGCGAGGCCGTCTCGAGCGCGGCGTGCTCATCCGCGGCAGCTTCCGCGAGCGGGGAAGCCGCCACGAGGCTGCCGCCTGTAAGCACGCGGCCGAGGTCTGCCGCATCCCCGGCCTCGGCGCCGCCGAAGGCCGCCCAGGGGTCCGCGGCCGGCGCGGCCGGCTCCAACTTCCCCGGCAGCTGCACGGCAGCTACCGCCGCCGCCAGGTGGATCAGCGGCGCATTGTTGAGCGTCAGGGTGACACGCTCGACAACCGCGCATCGCGACGCGTATGCGGCGGTGACGGCGCCGATGTGGATGCCCCAGCAGACATCGTCCGACAGCCACATGTCGCCGCGCAAATCGCCCAGCCGCGCAGCTAGCTGCAGGTCCAGCTTCGCCGCGGGGACCTTCTTCACGGGAGCCCTCGGGCTGGCCTTGGCGGCCGGCGCGCCCTTGCCGGTGGCCGCCGCGACGGTCGCCTTCCACTTTGCGGCCGGCGACGCGGCGGCCGGGCTCGGCGGCTCGCTGCGCTCCGAGACAGGAGCCAGCTCCACAGAAGCCGGAGACGCCAGGGCCGCATCTGCCGGCGCAGCAAGCATGTCCTGCACGGCCTTCGCGTCTACGGCGATCTGGCACGCAGCAAAGACGGCCTCGGCATCGAAGCTCGCATGCAGGCCCTCCAGCTCCACGCCCACTTTCAGCCTCTTGACGGCCGCGCCGCGCGGACGGCCGCCTGCCGCATTGGCGCTTGTCTCCTGGCGCCCCTCTGATGGCTTCACTTCTGCCTGCTGCGACATATTTAGCGCAGCTGCTGCGTCTGAAGCAGAGCGCGAAGGGTTTCTCCTGGCGTCCTGGTCTACCTCGAGCGCAGCTTCTTCGCCCTGCTTTTTCTGAGCTTCCTGCTCATGGGAGGCGGGTGTTCCGATTTCCGGGAGGAGCTGCGCTGTTGCCAGCATCTCCTGGATGACCAGCAGTGATGCGGTGCGCTCCGCCTTGAGCACTCCCAATCGTTGATTGCCTGCTGAACCTGCAAGCACAGCAAGTCAGACGCTTGTTGGCATTGCACTCTTACATAGAATTATCATAAATCAATTTACAGTGGCACACAATCCCAACGTTGATCATAGAGGTTTAAACAGGTATGGCATATTAACAGTCAAATAAATCGATCCAGCAAGGAAGAGCACGCACCTGAGTCTTTGTATTCGAGGTACGTCAATGTGACGTCGGCAATTTCCAGGTCAGCACGCTGGGCGGCCGGCCGCGCGGCGGCCGCCAGCCGGCCGACCCCGAACCGCAGCTCGCACCGCTCCGCGCCCCTCGCGCTTTTCTTATGGAACGCGGGCGGCACCTCGACCCGCGTCGCGTACGCGATGCTGATGTCCTCAAAGGCCATGATCGCCGTAACAACACTGATTTTCGCCGCGCTCTTTTCCGGCTTGGCCGGCTTTGGCGTGCTGCGCCGGCCGTTCTTCGCGCGCGGCTGCCTGGCGCGTTTCTGCGGCGGGAGGAATCCGGCTGGGGGCGCCAGGCCTGCCGCCACCTCAGCGACCGAGCGGAGAAGGTGCGCGTCGGCCGCCACTGAAAATGCGCTCGTGCGCACCTCGGCTGCGCAAACACAATTTGCTTTGTTCAAGAGAGCCCATCAATTTTGCTGAACTACCCTCCCAAACATACTGTTTATCTCTCTGCCAAATTCCTCGGAGGTAGCCTTGGAAGATATGACATGCATGCATGTGCTGGGCTCTCGAGGCAGTCGTTAGTCAGGACAGGTTGCTGAGGGAACGAAGAATGTGCAACAAGGCCCACCTTCGAGGAGCAAGGGCCCCTTGCGCTCAGCAGAGGGCATGAGTTCACTTTCAGTCGGCTGCACTCCCACGTAGAAGCTGCTGGCTGACAGCAGGCTCGCCATGCTGTCAAACTTTGGAGCGCCCTCGTCCCCGCCCTTGGCTGCTGCTGGCCGGACGCCCAAGCATATGTTCTGCACACCGCCTCACAAGACATCATAAAAGCTCCTGCTGGCCACCTCCTGGTCAGTTACTCATGCATGCATTAACTTGAATCAAAAGTTGGCAATGCAATAATGCATGCATCAGGTGAAATCAAAATTGGGCGCTGGAACCCACCTGCACAGAGAACTCGGCAGTGAAGAGGCCGGGCCGGCCAGTCTCCTGCTGCTCATCCTCCTCTTGGAGCGCAGCAGAGCCTCTCCGCTGCATTCCTGCGGCCTCCTGCGAGGGCCGCCGGCCCCGATCGGTGCCGCCGAGCCGCAGCGCCGTGACAGACTTCCCGCTGATCCCCAGCTCGTCAAAGCCACAGGCCACAAGGACGGCGCTGTTGGGCGCCACAAGCTGCAGCCGGCTGTCAGCGTCCACACGCACGCAGGCCTCCCACTCCAGCAGGAACGCCACGGCGCGGCCGCCGCCACCATCCACGTCGTCCACGTCATCGCTGCCGCCGACGACGTCCAGGCCGCGCCGCCCGAGCAGCCGGTCGGTGGCGGTGCTGCCCATGGAGGTGCGTGGGGACAGCTTCAGGCCGAGCGTGCGTTTGGGCTCGCCGGTAAACGACGCACGCGCGGGGCGCCACCGGGCGCGCTCTGCCGTGGCCGCAGCGGCTGCGCCGCCGCCGGCCGAGGCGGCCCAGGCCGCGCGCGCGGCCTCCGCGGCGCTGCTCACCGATGGGCTCGAGCCGCAGGCAAGGCCGCCCGACTCGCTGCGCTCCCTCCGCGCCTGCTCCTCGGCCGCGTCGTGCGGCGAGGGCGCGGCCGACGGCGCCGCGCTGCCATCGCTGCCCGCGCCCTGCACGTCGGGTAGCGTCAGCGGCCCGGGCCGGGCCGACGGCTGCCGCGGCATACCAGCAACCCCGAGCGCGGTCGCCGCCGCCGCCTCTGCAGCCGCAGCCTCTTCATCCGCCGTCTCAAGCGCCCCCGATGGCGCCCGGCCAATGCCCTCCAAAGCTGCGCCCTCCTTGGCGGGCTGCAGCGCCTTTGTCACCTCCTGCATGGCTGACGGCAGCTGATACAGCGTTTGTGCGCAGCAGCTGGTCACCAGGCTGTGGACGTCTGCGTCCGTCTGCAGCACCAGAGCCAGCGGGGCGGGCGCTGCTTCTTGCCCGTCGGAGGAAATTGCCGCTGACTCTGTCCTGTCCATGCTGGCGCTGCCCCTGGCTGCCTCCCCCCCATTGCCGGCCGGCATGCACACGCGCACCTGCATCCCAATCCCCTTGCACGCCACAGAAGCGGCCGGCAGCTGCCCCACCACTCCGATGCCACACTGCGCCCAAAATAGAGGACTTCGTCACCACCAACACTAAATCAACACGACAGCTCCCCTAGGCAACCCATAAACAATGCAGCTGACTCGATGGGCACCAAGACGCAGGCAACTGAATGACCCAGAAGCAGATGGGGGCTGGGCACCAAGATGCGGGCAAGTGTCTTCCACCGCATATGTCAATTTACAACAGTGGGAGAGCCAAGCAGACCTGCAGGGCTCCGGTGCTGCCATCAATGATGTAAAGGGGCTGCTGGAGGGGGGCAAGGTCAGGCTGCTGCCTGGATTTGCGCGAGGGCTTCTTGGGCAGCGGCTTGCGCCCCTTTATCTGCAGAGCACTCGCCTCTGCAAAGGCCTCTAGCGACCTCTCTGAAGGGCCGGCCCCCACAAAGTGGCACGCCAACTGCTTCAGCCCAACCTCCACCTGCACACACACGCACAATACAGTATTCTCAACGTTGCCTCAGGGCCTCGTGAGTTGCTCTGTGGGCCTGATTTGCCTCAGTCTGTTTTGCCGAGAAAAGCCAGCCTCTGCTAGACAGGACAGTCAGACACCGTACGCCTTGCAAACGGCAGGCGACACCACCCCCCCTACTGACCTGTCCCTGCTTATGTATATATGATACCAATGCTTATGTACATGATACCAACAGCTGCATGCATGACGGTGAGGGGCCTTGCATGCATGCGATGCGCCAAAACAGGGCGCACCAGGTCTGGCATGAGTGCGGCCAGGGCTGTGGCCTCGCCAGGGAGGGCCTCTAGCGGCGAGGAGGATCGCGGCCGGGGCTGCTTGAGCGCGCGCTTCTGCTTCTTGGGGGCCGCCTTGAGAGCGGCGGCCGCCGCCAGCAGCGCCTGCGAGGCCATCACTACTATGTCCCCCAGCTGCAGCGCCACCGCCTTGCACCGCAGCGTGCTCTGCCTGCGCCGACAAACATCCACCCCTCACAACCCATGTGAAAAAACTAGCAACGCCCCACCGGGTCCTACCATACACGGTACTGAGCTTCACACCCACTGCTCTCTTCTCTGGATGGCAACGTGATCACGTAGAAAGCTTGAACAACAGAAGAATGTGCTCACTTCATCCACAAATTGGAATATTGGGGCGCCCTGGGAACCGTCTTCAGAAGCTTGTTCAGGGGGAGAGTTTGGCAAAAGATGCGCACCCAATGAGCTGCATGGTAGCAGAGGCATTCAGGTCAGTGACCTCCAACACAGGCATGCGCGAGGCAGCTTCCGGCGCATCCGAGGACGGCGCGCCGGCCCCGGCCCCGGCCGCGGCCACGGCGGCGCCGGTGCCGGCCGGCCGCTCGGTGAGGAGCGAGGCCACCACCGGCAGGATGTGCAAGTCCATGCGCAGCGTGGAGGCCAGCTGGGATGACACAAAGAGCAGCTCCACCCGCGCTACCTCTGCCAGAATGCCCGTGCTCTGCATTTCATCAAGGACAGGACATCAGACCGCCTATATTGAACCTGCCCCAGGCCTCTATACTCATGTGTTAGCAGGTGCAAAGGACCCCTTGCAGGGGCAACCAGTTGGATTGGAAATTTGCACCACTGCAATCAGCTGCAAACCATGCTGAAAATTGCTCTTACATGCTGCATGCAAGTTGTGGGTGGAAGAGACTGAGAGGGATCACCTTGTGGGCGAAGGAGACGTTCTTGACGCGCACAGGCAGCACCGGCAGCACGACAAACGCCAGCCGGGCGGCCAGGGCGATGAGTAACCCCCGGGACACGCTCTTGCCCTTCTCCTCGGCCTCATTCCCCACCGGGGCCGCCTTTGCAGGCTTGGGGGGCGCCCTGGCCTCTTTGTGGGGGGCCCTCAGTGCCCAGGGGGGCAGGTCCTCCCCCTCTCTGAGCTCGATGCGCACCCCCCGCACTGTCAGCGGCAGCCTTGGCTTGTAGGTGCTCCAGGCCTTGGCCACGCCCTTCACAAGTTTTGTGGCGGACTTGGTGCGCCCCAGGCTCACTTCCGAGATCCATATGTGCTCTATGGGCCCCTGCTCCCACACACAAGCAACCCCCATCGGTTGCGATCGCGGGCTTGAACACGACGAGTAGCCTTTGCAGGCCTGCGTGTTACTATGAAGTGATTAGTGTGTTTTTGGATTTGAAACACAGGGGCAGATGCCCTGATGGTGGATGGTGGGGGTTGTGGGTGTTGTGGGCTCCTGAAGTCACCTTGGCTAGGTGGATGTGGATGCCCTTGCTGACCAGCAAGCCGATCTCGCTGACATTCACCCTCACATGGCGATTCGTCGCAGCCCTTGACAAGGCAAGACCCAACAGCCTGCACCCACAAGCCCTATAATTTTGTAGCATGCCACTAACTTCTTCAGTCATCTACCCAGTAATAATTTTAGCGTCAATCCAAGATGCTTTAGGTTTTTAGTCTTGTTAGACATTTGCGGAAGCCCCACCTCTTAAGAAGTGCATAGATGAGGAATAAAAAAACGAGGTACAGAAGTAACCGATACAGCATCTTCTGTATGTCCTTTCTTGCGCTGCACTTCAGGCAAGACCTGTGCTTGTCCAGCACTGGATTGACCCTTCAATGTTCTCACATCCTCCAGAAAGCACAAACCCATGCATTTTGGGGCCTTGCATCCCCTTCACCACCTGCACTCAAGGAAGTCGTTTTGGTGACGTGGAAGCGGTGACGTGATCGAGTGATGTCACATGCATGAACCCTGAAGGGGGTAGACCCCTAGCAAGGGACATTTATGTATACACAGTCTGCCACCGTGGCACACCGCCGTCGAACGTCGGCTCACATTTATCCACACCACAAACCTGCCTGAGTTGCACAGCCCAGTTGTGATACAGAGTGTCTTGCAAGATGGCTTTTTCTGGGGCCTTGAATGCGGGCACTACACCCTGCCTGTGCAATCATCGGGCACCCTCGGTACGGTCCCCAGCGACAGGAAGATCTGGCTTGGCAGGCTTGGACAGACGGCGAGTAAGCCCCACATTTGTGAGGCGCCCATCAATATGTACATACGTTGCTGCAATTGAGGAAAGCCCTGCGGCGGAGGCAGCGCCCTCGAGCAGCGGGGAGGACAAGGAATTCGAGAATGTAATCGACTTCACAAGCACAGAGGACTTGTACAAGCGCTTCAATGAGCTGCTGGAGCGCTCAAACATGGAGATCAAGCTCGGTGACAAGGTCACGGGCACAGTTGCCAGGTAAGATTTTAATTTTCTACAGGCTCGCCTGTTCCTGACGCCTGTAGGTGCTTCTGAGTAGAAGTTTTTTCCTTTCCATGGTGCTAAGACTTGAGCACTTTTATTTATGTAGGTATTGAGAAATTGTGATACAATGGATTCCTTCTTGTACTTTGTCAATGTGCACTCACCTGTGGACGATCTGCCAATTGCAGTGTGGACCAACGGGGAGCGTATGTAGATTTCGGGGGCAAGCAGCCGCTGTACTGCCCTGTTGCAGAGATCAGCCTCTGTAAGCTGTCAAAGGTATGTGTCAACCCCTCATCCTTACGGGGCATGGGCACTGGCCCTCGGACATGTTTCCTCATTGTAGCAGTGGACATAGTTGCATGTTGCATCCTGCATGTTGCAGTACAAGGCTGTACTGCAGTGCAGCAGCTCGGCTTACACTGCGCATGGCAAAGAAGGCATTGCAAAGAAGGCATTGCATGGCATGTGTGAACACGAGATACCTGCGGGTTGCCTGACTGCGACTGCGTGTTGCCCTTGCAGGCAACACAGGCTCTGCAGGTCGACCAGGTTCGCGACTTCCAGGTCAACTACCAGGACAGGCGGACAGGGGAGCTGCGCCTCTCCATCAAGGTGCCTTGTCCCTCCCAAGAGAGCAATCAGCTCCTTGCACGACCCACATGTCTTGTTCTTACATCGCTTCAGTCAGTCCAAGTCTGGAGCACATGACATGCGTTCCACGCCTTGCTTCTTCCAATGTCTGCCGGTCTGAGGTGCTGGTGATTGTGTTGGAGCACTTGCTCTGTCTGCCAAAATTGCCTCAACAGATGCACCTGTGCCTTAGTCCTTGCACTGCCTGAAGTGAATATTGGCCGGTCAACAGTTTGCCTTGCAGTATCAGAATTAATTAAGCGCTACATGCGCTATCTTCAAAGTCTCCTTTTCACCGATTACCATTTCCTCATTACCAATCCTGTGCACTTCTGTCTTTGCACAATTTGAGTGTAGCGCTGAGATGGGCGGTTGATGCTTGCCAATGGTGTGCACTTCTGTCGTTGCACGATTTGAATGAAGCGCTGAGATGGGCGGGTTGCACTGCAGACGCTGGAGAAGGCGCTGCTGTGGCAGAGGCTGCGGCAGATGAGCGAGGAGGGCGCCACGGTGGAGGCTGTGGTGGACTCTGTGCGGCCGGCCGGCCTCATCGTGCGCATCAACGCCTCCGACGTCACCGGCTTCGTCCCAGGCTCCCACATCTCCCCGGTGCGCGCCCACCCCTGAACCGTATTTCCCCCTGAGTTTTCTATGATGGCTTCAACCCAGAAGGAGCTTCTCATATCCGCTGACCCTAGATGTGCCAGACATGCCACGCATCGTCCCCGGTGCGCCTGCACTCCTGAATACCCCCTGGGTTTTTTATGATCCCTTGGACCCGAAGGTGCTAGCTTGACCTGCTACACTTGTAGGTACATTATAGGACAGGCAGGGATGCAGAAAACAGGCCTGGCTTGGGCGTGGTAGCTGTCATATGTCTGAGTCTTGTTGTCGTACCTTTTGGACAATTCGCATGCGAATAGTTGGATGCACAGCAGCGGTGAACAACGTCATTTGGATAGCTGATAGCTAGAGAAGCGTGTATTCAGAAGCGCAGAGGGAGCACATTCTAAAATTTGACCCAAGACCCTGTATGATGTATGGGCCTGCAATTCTTTTGGGGTCAGCAAATGGAGCGTGTTAGAGGTGGCGGCCTGACAGAATGTGTGCTGGTGCTGCAGGGCCCTGGTCCGGCTGTGGACTGGCAGACGCTGTTGGGTGAGACGTTGAACCTGAAGATTCTGGAGCTGGACGAGGAGAAGGACCGCCTTGTGCTCAGCAACCGGAAGAACGCCTTCAACACCAGGCGACAGATCAACGTGAGTGCCGCCTCGTGTCAAAACCTACTTCCAGTCCCATCTTGCAACACAATTTCCTGAACCTTCCAGTATCTTAGCAGGAGCTGTGCTGTGCTGCACTTACTCATGTCATGTGTCATAGTTGCTCGAACGCATGTCTGTCCGTCTCTTGCAAGGACTTGTTTTGTTGTCGCATTCTTTTTTTACGTTTATTACCTTTGCGCTCGGCGAACAATTTTTGCATGCCATGGAGTGATGACAGGTGCCACTGGCGCACAAGAGGGGCAACAGGATCCCTCTCACTGTCACCAGTGCAAGCTCTCGCCATTCTTGCAAAGATGCAAGCGGCTGACGCGCATTGGGGTTTCCCGGTGACAGCTGCATGCACGCGCACGGATCAAAGCCCACAAGGACGACAGGCATCCACAGCAGCGCTATGTTTGGGTGTTCAATGGGGCGGCCGGCTGACGCGCATTTTGTATTGCTGGCAAACAGCTGCAGGTGGGTGAGGTTGTGGATGGAACGGTGGCGACGCTGCAGCCGTACGGCGCGTTTATCAACCTGGGCGACAACATGAACGGGCTGCTGCACATCTCCCAAATCTCCCACGACCGCATCTCCTCCGTTGAGAATGTCCTGCAAGTCGGCCAGAAGGTCAAGGTGGGCTTCTTCCCCCTCCTCACGCCTGTAATGTTTGTTTAATCATACCGATGTGGACCTACCTTACCGCCATGCAGGACCCATAGCAATCTGGTTCGCTGTTGCCAGACACCTAGATGTGCAACTTCAAGACCCCCCCTTTTGTAAAAAATTGTTTCTGTTGGCCCCACCTCATTGCATTGCAGGAGTCGTAAGAGCTTTGCCCAATATTGCAGTCAACTTGTTGCCTCGGTTCACTCTGTCAATGGCAGGCCGTTGCAGCGCAGGAGCCTTGAAGGCTTACTCGCGTTTGCAGCAGCTGCCAGATTGCTAGAGGTGCAAGTCGGGGCACCCCATGCAAGAAGGTCTGTTGAGGAAGATGAGCCTAGTGAGTCTTTGTGTGGAGCGCCTGTCGCTGGAATACCAAGGGGTGGGGCTGGTGCAGGTGATGATTCTGACGCTGGACAAGGAGAAGGGCCGCGTGAGCCTGTCTACCAAGAAGCTGGAGCCCACCCCGGGTGACATGGTGCGCGACCCGGCCCTCGTCTACGCGCGCGCCGATGAGATGGCCGCCGCCTTCAGGTGAGCTGCTCTCCCGCCCTTGTCCTGTATCTTACCTTTGCTCCTTGCGGCACATCTCCCATGTGCCTTTTGGGGCGTTCAAATCGACTCAGCTGCCTTGTTCGAAATTGTTGGTCTCTTGAGATTGGAGCTTTCTGCTGATGCGGTGGCCTCAAAAGCATGTCTGGTGGTGTGAGAAAGCGCAAACATATTGGAGTGCGCAGAGGGCAATCTGGGCCTACCATGAAAAGCAGATGGAAAAGGTTTTGTCGCTGCACTAGCAGCATGGCTACATGTGACAGGGGATCTCAAGGAGTGAGCTGGTGTCTGTGTGCTTGCAGGGAGAGGTATCTGCAGGCAGAGGCTGAGGCCAGGGGCGATGGCGGCTCTGCCAAGCAAGCCGCACCCAGGGAGTGAGGCATCCTCGAGTGTTCTTCTGGGCTAAGCATTGGCTCTTAAGCTGCATGCCGTGTGGGGATTCCCATTGTTGTGCACCAAGCAAACGCATGGCACTTGATTGTAGAGGATCATGACATCACATGACATTTAGTGGGCGAGTAACTGTTTTTACGATTGCGCTTTCCCGGAGTTTCGTGTCATATCAGTGGACCCTTGGACCCATAAGACTTGAAGGCATTTACAGAGCAATGTCATACCTGTCTATTGGATATTACTGTGCCTGGCAGCCTGCCAGTGGCAGGGGTTGACAAGATCTCGAGCAGAGAACTTAGACAGCATTGCAAACCATGTGAGGAAAGCTGGCAGGTGTAAAATATCACCTTTGCAAGCTAGTGCAAATATGAACCGAGAATTTCCCGCTGGAAACGACAGGTATGCTATTGATAGTATCTGTATCCAGGCGCCTGTGATCATGTCAGATTGCTGTCCATCTCATTACATATTAAAGCGAACACACGATGTTACACATTGGTACTCCTGACAGTCCAGCCCGAAAGTAGCAATTCCATGCCCCCCAATTCAGAAAGTTATTTTAACTCAAATGCCTCTCCAAAACGCACGTAGTTGGGCAACAAATACAGCTCACGAGGAACAGTGAAACAAAACCCACAAAATGCAGTTATTCAACTGAAAGCAAACAGCAAATTTTGCAACAGAATGCACTCCAATGACACCATCTTTGGGTGCCAAGGACCTCTAGCAGCTGCAGGTCACCTGCAAGTCACTAACTGACAAGTACATGTCTGAGATTCTCGGCTTGCGGCGCTAGGATTCTTGAGCGCGCTGCACAGCTCAGTACACAAGACGGGCACAGAAGCAGTTGAGGCTCCCTCTGCATGCAAATGGCTGTCTTGAGCGCAGGGGAAACCACTATATCTAAAAATGTTCACCTTGAAAATGTCCACTTGTCCGGCAGCCTATTCATCTGCTGCAATGGACCCAGACTAGCTCATTCGATCTCTCCACGCAAGCGGCGGGCCAGCTGCATGTCTTTTGGCCTGCATGCACACCACATATTTCAATAATTGCAGAGAGCAATACTGCTTACCCGCATCAGTGTCTCAAAGCCGCTCGCTGCGACTGTAAGATACCAGAGTAACTGGAAGGACAGACGATTTGATGAGCGAGAAGAACACTCACATGATGGTCACGCGTCTGGCGTGGATGGCGCAGAGATTGCTGTCCTCAAAGATGCCCACCTGGTCAGGAAGGCAGGCCATGTCAGCAATGTCTACCGCACAAACCTTCAAAGCTGCCAAGAGTGCAGTCAAACAGCAGCCTGCACCACAGCAAGTGAAAGACCAGACCTCAAAGAAGAAGCTGCTAAATTTTGCGTTTGTGCACTGCTGCTATGGAGAAATGTGCTTCTGTTTGAAAGCTTGAAAGACACCTGTCTAGAGACATCTATATGGCCATCTTTTGCCATGGCATTTGCCGGATTCTCTATTTTGTCAGAGATGACTGCATCCACAGAACTGTGTGCACGTGAAGGAGCAGACAGAAATTGGCTGACATACCAGATATGACTCGGCAGCCTCCTGCAGGGCCTCCATTGCAGACTCCTGGAAGCGAATGCCATCCAAGAGACTTTGGGACAGCTCGCGCACCAGGCGACGGAAGGGCAGCTTTCTGATGAGCAGTGCCGTGGACCTCTGGTACTTGCGGATCTCCCTGCAGGCAAGTCCTCGAGGTTAGATGCAAAATAGAGCAGGACAGTGCTCCTGCAAGATGATAATCCTGACTCGCTTGAGCTCTGAAAGGGGATTATGCGTGCACACCTGAGAGCGGCTGTCCCCGGGCGGGCTCTCTTGTTTGTGTTGTACAGTGGATTCCTCACCCGGCGAGCCTTGACCACCCCCTGCTGACCCCTGCAGTAACAGTCATTCAGCCCTGTAGCGGCTTTTGGGAAGGCGATCTGATGATTCATGGCAGAAATAGGCAAATCCAGTGCAAAGGAGAGTTCTTGCAAATTTGGCAGCAGAAGCAATGCAGCATTCTTACTTTTTAGTGTTCTGAGGAGCTCGAAAAGGGTGGCTCGATCCTGTGTGTTTTCTAGCGGTAGCTTTTACTCTCGCCTGAAAAAGCACACTCAGCCACATCAGGAGGATGTAAAAGAGCCGAGTTTTCGAGTAAAAGACACTACCGTATCTAGGTGCCTGGAATAGTACGCAAAGACCCAACCGCCCGGTGATCAAGCGGACCAGGCCGACCATCTTTGCAAATAGTCTGATCCAGAAATATCAAAAGATTTGATCTTTTACTAGACCAGTTCCTGGTATGGATTGAAGACGGCAAGGAGCGACGACGCACCATTTCCCCCAAGCCAGATCTGCACCACGAATGTTGCTTTCTCGAGACTTTCGTCTCTTGGAAGGTTCTGAGCAACGGCTACCTAGCTTTCTTGCCGCAGAAATGCCGCAACCAGGTCACCCCTGCGTGAGTTCCTAGGCCGTGCTGCGGTTTCCTGCTCTGCCTGCTCTGTGATTACCCAATTGGTAGCTTGCAAGCTTGCCAACGGCGTTCCTTGCTTTTGGCTGATTTGCTACTTGACATTGATTTGCTACTTGACATTGCGATCCTGCAACAAATTCCTGCTGCAATCGGTATTTTCGATTTTGTTCGCCTTCATGTGGACTTGTCTGTGTTGCAATTGCTTGTATTTTGCTGTGATAGAGTCTTGGATGTGCACTGCCGATGAGCTCCGTGACACCATAAAGCCAAGGAGGGTGTAAATCCAATCGTATGTCGTATGAAGAAACAGTACCTGTCGAACTTGAAGCACTTGAGTATACATACGGCTCTTCTGTCTCAGTGATATCTGCAGATCCTCTGACGACCTCAGTCGACGTGGAGCCCTTTACTGGCGAGGATGATGCCCAGATATATGTCCGTGCTGATCTTATCCTCTCACTCACGAAAGAATACCCAGATCGGGCTCCAAACATCGAATTACGGAACGTGAAAGGTGAGCATCCCTGCACACAGTCTGAGGTCCTTCCAGCCTAGTCCTGGACATCAAGTGTGCATGCAACAGGTTGTGAACTGGCGTGAAAGCCATTCGTAGGGCTTGGAGATTCGAGGGTGGCAGACCTGCTCAGCAGATTGCGCCAAGATGCAGCAGGCTCACTGGGCACTATGGTGCTTGGGCTGCTCATTGAAGCTGCCAGGGATGCGCTGACGGCCATGAACAGTCCGGAGGGGGACTGCATCTTCTGCATGTGCAGCCTGATGGAAGAAGCCAGCGGTTCAGGCAGCCGAGAGCTTATAAGGCTACCCTGCTATCACTGCTTTCACTTGTAAGACCCCGCTCTCAACTGTGTCGTTTTCACCGCTCATTGCTCAGAATGGATGCTTCATATGAGGCTTATGAACGCTCCTTGCAGTCCATTAGCCTCTTCATCTGGGTATCACTGCCAGAAGCAGGTCAATGAATGACTAAGTGCATGTGCAGCGACTGCTTTGCAAGATGGTGGAGATGGGAACAGCGGTCACTGCATGCCAAGCGCAAGCAGCTCATCGAGGAGCTCAAAGCTGCGGCAGGCCCCAAGCTGCACGAGCTGGGCCTGGTGCCCTATTCACAGGGCCTGTTCACCATCCTATGCCCGTCATGCAGGTGAGCTTGTCCGTATCCATATCCATGAAGCGTCTGTGCTTCAAAGCTGTCCATGACCCTTCACACTGGTTGATTGAGATGGACATTTGCTTGGTGTAAAGAGAGTTGCAGCTGAGCTACAGTGGGTGCTGTCAGGTTCAAGGTGGGACCTGATGATCTTGCCAAGTGGATGCCGAGGCTTGTGCCGCGCAAAGGAAATGCAGCAGAAGTGCAGGCCTCTGAGGAGCAGCCGGCGTCCTGCCACACAGTGGAGCTGCCCAAAGCTGACATGGCGCGACTGCGCCAAATGCAGCAGACCCACGCTCGCCTCTTTGCTGCGCAACAGCAGAAGGTGCCATTGCTGTGTGATCCTTCTTGCCTGCCATTCATTGTCCCCTTTCGGCTGTATGCTTGTGCTCTTCCCATGCAGTAAATTAGGCTGGCTTCTCGCTGATCACAGCCCCATGACAAGCTTTGTCTTGTCGGGTGGCTGGACATGTCTGGGCTGATATAGAGCGTATGCGAGTAGTGATGCTAGCAAAAGCTAGAGGCTTACAGCAACAGTTTGTGTGCTGCAGAATGGCATCGTGGATGAGAGCTGGTCGGTCTCTGTGGGGCAGCAGCCCCCACAGCCAGTAGATGCAGTCAGCAGCAGTACAGCTCCTACTGATGCGGCGGCCAGCGCTAGCATGACTGGTGTAACTGGCAATCACAATCCACAACGCCCATGGGAAAGAAGGCAGCAGGAGCAGCCAGGCGCATCTGGCAGAGCAGGGCAGATGCAGGGAAACAGGAAGCATGGTGAGGGCAATCCTGGTGAAAGAGGCAGGCAAAGACAAAGGGGCCAAGCTGGGAAGCCTCGCAGGCCAAATGGGGCACAACTTGATCAGGGGATCAAGGGGTTCAACTCTTTGGAACTCAACGATAGCAACAGAACGCGAGAACCTAATGTGAAGCGATGATGAAGCTTGGATAAAGTGTCATATTCATATTCCCTTATGCAGTGCTAGTGTAGCAAAGTTTTGGTGCTGCTTACAAGTTGTGAAGGACCACATATGACTATCCGTGCACAATATAAACTCTATGCAATTCCCAGCTCCGGGCTGTCTTCTTTTAGAGCAGATTGTTGTCAATGTGAAAAAAAGGGACATCTACATGATGCCGGGCATGATGGTGTCATGTTGAAGGTTGATACTTACGGAAAGAGCATAATCCTCTTCTGCCCGCTTCTTGACATATGTACATGCCATGGCCTTCAGGAGGCCCTACAAGCAATCACCGGCTGATAAACTATGCAAGGACTCGATGCAGATGCCATCTGCCAGATGGTTTCAATTTCTGCCCTTGCGGTGTGACTGAGTCAGCAGAGGCTTAAGCATGCTTTGCAGGTGAGAGGATTTTCGTTGAGCACATTAAAGTCATTACAACGTCTAAGGCTACTCACAGCTTGTCGAACAGGTGCGTACCTTGCGATGCCTGGAAATAATACGAATCAATAATGGGGGCGTGCAATAGTCGAGGCTATGAAATTGGTCCAGCAACAGCAACACCAACGAACGATTTAGGGGCTAATCGCACATAGGGTCACGTCGTCACATGGTCTCAATTTATCTGACTGATCGTCAGTCATGTCAGTCAAAGGGCATGCAGTGACTCAGGGAAGGAATCCAAGCAAAATTCTATTTTTGGTTTGCAGGAATACATCATGGCTTTAATCAAAGTACACTTGGCCCGGGGCGGCGAGGGTGCAGCTGAAATACGGAGTGCTGTGCCCACGGCGTATCGGGTCTTGCTCAGCGGCGGCTTCTATCTGGCGAATCATCGATGAAGGGGAAGGAAATGTGGCAGCTTGTCTGCAGATGCGCCTTGCCTCTGGGAGGAGACAGTGTATGTTAGAAGGTAAATCAATTTACACGTGCAAGTGGTTGCAAGCTTAGCTTTAGCTGTACCCATGTGCATCCACTAAACACCATATTTGTATCCAGGTGACCTTGCCAAGTGTAAAACACTTGTCTTCAGCACTTCTACACTTGGATTTCTCAACATGCTAATCCTCTTCTAGATACCTGATCCCCCACCATGCTTCATAGATTTTACACAGTACACTTCAAAATTCTAGGCCATCCAGCTCGCGATAAAGAAAAATGAAGTCCCTGTCGCATATTTGCAAACATTAAAAAATCAACAAGAAGCAATCCGGAGTCAAGGTGCTATTTATAAGAAATAGTAGTACATACATGGCGCTCTGAGCTACCTAATAGCCTACAGAATGATCAAGATGTCATCCAAGCAAGAAGGGCAGCAGGTCAAGCTGGAAAAGAAGCATTGCTGCTGGCATGACAAAAAGGGAAGCCTCGTCCCGGCAACACTACAAGTCGCACAAGTGCCCTCCTTCTATTGTACACATCCTCTCGACTGGTGCATAACAGCAATGCTCAGTCACGCAAATCACCTAAATCCGCAAATCACTGCTTCTCACCATACACACAGAGCTCACCCGTCACAAAGCTGACCAGGCTGCATTCAATTGCGGCTCTACACACTGTATCACCAAACTGGAAGCAAAGCAGTGCTGTTGTGATGACCACGCAAAGAAAAAGTCCTCCGAAATTTAATAGCACTTCTGCCGGGCATAGAAATGGAAGCCAGACTTCATAGCCCCAGCGTGTCATGCACACACAGAGGCAACGCCTGCCCTGTGTGCTATGCAGTTGCTGGGGAGTTCCACATAGTCAGGAATACTGCGGCACCAAATGCATTTTCCTGAAGCTTCCTCCACTGATGCCCCCTGTCTACACACTCCTGAAGCTGCCTCTCTAAGGTCACCCTGTCTTCACAGTCCCGACTCCTGAAGCCTCCTTTTTCTTATGTCACCCTGTCTACACAGTCCAGACTCCTGAACACCTTCCTCTCTGATTCATTCACCCTGTCTACGAAGTTTACTTCCCCTCAGATAGCTGGCCGGTGATGGTGGGCAAGTCTCTGCGCGCAGCCGCTGCCTCTGCCCCAAAAGCACATGGGGACGAGTTGTATCTGAGCAGCGCCGATTTGGTGTGGGCCTTGATTCGGTCGCTGTTCTGGCCCGTGGGTGCCAGGGTGTTGGCCAGCCGAAAGGGATTCATGCTGCTGGGTATGGTGCTGTGCGCGCTGTCTGACAAATTCTCCTTCATTTCTGGTTCCTGCGCGCCTGCACCATGCATGCTCCACTGTCAGTCAGAATTTAAGAAGACCGCTGAATGCCCAGGCGCAGGAAACCAGTCAAAATGACCTTTGGCACTGGCAGCACAGGACTTGAGGGGTCTGATGCAAATGGATGCGCGCATAGAGACTGTTTTTGTTATTTTGCCGAGATTGATCTAAGGTCCTTGGCGCCAAAGGCAAGGTGCAGCGCATCAGACAGCCAGGGCAAGATCCAAAAACTGGTATTGTTTGTACTTTCCCCATTTAATTTTCATTTTATCCTGAGGGGAAGCCCCGTAATTCATGAAAGTATGACAGAACGCAGGGTGCAGCCAGGGGGGCATACCGATGGCGCGCAGGACGATGACCTGGGTTTCCATGCTGGCGAGCAGTTTGCGGTCGTCGGTGCAGCGCTCATACTTCTGCAGGTACTGCCGCACGTGCCAGGGAATGTCCAGAGCAGTGTCCGAGTGCAGCTCGTCCAGATCTGCACGCATCACAAAATGTGAACCCCGACTGCAAGTCTCTGGCAGCCATGATGACAAGCCCAGCTGCTTCTTCTGATCAGCATCCTATCGTCCCGAATAAACACTAAATGCTGTAAAGAGAAGCACAAGCAACATCCCTGTCAAGTTTTCTGATTGTGTGCGAGGAAACACACAGGTCTGCGTCAGCACTCGTTGACTTCCCCACCAAATTCAGCTGAGGTCTAGATTTAGACGGGTAGCACGGCCTGTGTGCTCATCTCTGGCTGGCTTTGAGACCCTCAGCCCGAGTGTACATGTTGTAGTGGGGCAAGGGCATAGCACCAACCCAGGAGGTGATCTCAGGTTTCCTTTCAAGTATGAGTGCAGTAGGCTGTGAGATGGGAACGGCAAGATATGCTCACCGATGCCGAGGCGCTGGGAGAGGCGAGTGGTGATGCCTTGGAGGCCCTCTGACTCGTCGAGCGCCTGCATGTAGCGCCGCAGCAGCCCCTTGCGCACCTCTGTCTTGGCCAGTGTCACCCGCGCCAGCAGCTCATCCGGGCTCACCCCCTGCAGACGCCACCCAGCCCCTCAGTATACCATAGTAGCAACAATGAAACTTCTCTCTCTCTCTCTCTCTCTCTCTCAGCAACACCCTCGTCCTCCTTCTGGCCTAGGGAAGGATAGCGACAAGAGCGAATGGGTAGTTTCATTGGGATGGTGGCTTTCAAAAGAGTAATGAAAGCATGCAAAGGTAGACTCAAGCTGGTCAGGAAGCAGTGCAAGAGCGTAATAGTCAAAATTTCCATGCGCCCCCAAGAATTGCTTGCCCCTTAAATGGCATGCTGCAAATAATCTCTCCATGCCTTAGCTACCCATGCCGTGCAAAGCTTTGAGCCCTCGTTGTGCTATTATGCAGCACAGAGAAGGGGTACATTAGAAAAGAAGATGCTCCAGCAGTCTGAAAGGAAGTCAGAGCACCCGCCTGGCAGAGCTCGGGAAGGACCTTGGTCACCGCCTTGAGGCACTCGGCCTTGCCGGAAGCGTAGCTCGCCAGTTTGGCGAGCAGGCCTGGGCTCATCTTGATGTCCGACACCTTCATCTCTAGCCCCTGCAAGGTTCCAGGCATGCAGAAACCTCAGAATAGAGAGATTGATGTTTTCCGACCCCAAAACATCCATGCAGCGGAAACAGGTAATCAGGAACCATGATCGGACGGGCTGGAATGGATCACTGACAAGCAGGAGCAGGCGCATGCCTTGTTCGCTACTTTGTGGTCAACAGCTTTGCCTTTAAAAAGGTCGTTCAAGTGTCATGCGATGGCATAAATATTCAACAAGTGTCATTTAGACAGAAACGCACCGTGTACCAGATGTGCTTGACAAGGATTTCGGCAGCCATACAGCAGCAAGGGCCGCGCAGAATGCCGGAGTCCAGCACTCTGTCAAAGTAGGCGCTGGCTGCGGGATCGGACATCAGCGCAAATGCCTCCATTGCATTTACGCCCGCCTCCATATAACTCTGGTAGTGGCTCGTCAGCAGCGGCTTTTCCTTGGGTGCCTAAGCAAAAGGTGACGTCTGTCATGCAGCTGCAATGACTCAGGTGAACTGGATTGCATTCGTGCAAGAATTTTCTGTCAAAGATGGGTGTGAAATAGGTGCTCACCGTCAGAGGGTGCAGGGGAGGTGCACTGGAGTGCCTTTCAAAGCCATCGCTGGAAGTCCGTTGCAGGTTCGCACTTGGGTGCTTGATCAGACAGGTCAAAGACGGATAAATGAGTTCGAAGTCGCAGGCAACCTTCTGGACACCCTTCAGGGCTTTTCTCAAGGCGTCGGCATCTTCGTCGCGCGTGGCCTCGTTGAGCCGTTCCAGCAGCGAAGACACGCTGCGGACAGTGCACAACAACAAGCGTCGGCCTAAAATATCGATCGTACACCCAAAACTAGGTCGAAAGCATAGTACTGAAATACGTGCAAGTTGCCTGTTGTCGCGCAGAGAGTTTATGAGAGACCTCACCTGGCCAAGGTGTTCAGAAATCTTGCCATCTTGGCCTATGTAGGACGCGTCATTTGGGCGCTAATGCAATCAGTCTCGCAGGTATAGCAGAAGTAGTCACTGTCAACAGCGACGATGCGGGTATGGGCCTGCAAACATGCATAAATGGGCAGGTTGAAAAGTTGCTTTCGGAAAGCGCGGCTGAGCGCGGACAGACTGTTTGCTCGTGAGGCAAATCTTTCAGGACGCCAACACCCAGGCAAGACATTATTCGGTACTGTTCAGTACTCGTCGCTCACTGAAGAGTTCATCAGAGGCTCACCTTCTCTAGGGCGAACACCTCGAGCTAATTCGAACAAATTGTGTACGACAACTGTGCACGCGTTCTCTTGCTCGTCGCTTGACAAGGAGACAGTGTTTGCACGATGACAACTTTTGATAATCTTGGTTGCTCGTGCTTTGGACAGGGAGGAGGTGTTCCTGGCCCGAAACTGCGAGACAGACTGTGACGTTGTTGCTGACGACACGGGATCTTGCTTCCTCGATATCCAATTCCCCTTGTACTTCAGCAAATCTACACCCATTGAGTGACAACAATGCAGAGCTTAAGCATTGGAGAAATGCAAAGCTGATCGTTACAACATTTGTTGATTGGAAACAATCCCTGACCAAATTTTTCTATCTGTATTTGTATCATTATCAATGCCATCACTAGAAAGTGTGTGCCCGCGTCAAAACACGAGCTCAGTCTCCCATAAATATTTCCAATAATTTTAATTGATCGTGATAGCGTAATCACTTGATTCCCCTCATGCCCCATCTTCGATGATCTTCTCAGGCCTCACCCAGCATTGGTGCAAGCGTCCTCCGGCCACCTTATGGCCTGGATCGGGAACAGCATTACGAGGACGATCTTCGTTGAGACTGTTTGCAACTGCCTCATCAGCGGACAGGCTTGTCCAATGGGTGTCGAGCAGTGGGGGGACAGTGTCACCTACCGTACTCGTATCACCCCCAGATTCAGTCATGGGTGCCGGCCTGAGGGCTTCGAAGGTGCTCACCATGCTATTTGCAATCCCATATTGTCTGTTTCTGTCATTGCTGACCTCCAAGGCCACCTCCAAGGCCGTGCATGCATGGACCTACCAATCATGTGCTGTCTGCATGCAGGCCTGCAGGTCTGGCGAGCTTCTGGTGTCGCTTCCCAGGACGTGTCAGCTCTCCTACGATGGCAGCACGGAACCAAACCTGCTGCAGCTCATCTCCAAAGTCCCAGAAGAGCTCTGGGGCGCCAAAGTGGCCCTGAGAGTAAATTCACCCCTCCCAATGTCCCCCTTTCACTGAAAGTCTCAGCATGCCGGACAAGTGCTCAAATTTCCACTGCTTCTATAGCATGAGCTAGCACATATCTGCCTGCTATGCCTCCATGCATGGTATGCCTCACCAGGTATTTCAACTGGGAAATCTTGCAGGTGTTGAAGGAGAGGATAATGGGCCCAGACAGCCCCTTCCACAGCTACATTGACAACCTGCCCATGGGAGTGCCGGGCATCCCCATGTTCTTCTCCCCGGACGCCATCAGGGCGCTCGAGCAGTATCCGCCCCTCAGGTGCCACCCCGCCCCGCATCTAATCTGATGCCGCCACAAGCGTCGAAATCTGCATGCCCCTTGCGATTGCAGCATAGTCGAAAGAAAGACTGTGAGGGCAAATCTAGTGCATGATCTCTGTTGCTCTCTGGAGACTGCTGCGCGCCAAACCCTTAGCTGGAATACACAGTGACCAGTTTAGTTCTCGCGTAATCTTCTGGCTCTAGTAACCAGGTAACACACTTATAGCATGCTTAGCAGGTATGTGCCAATGGCCAGCCTGGCTCGGGCAGAGTGGCGACAGAGTGTGGATCTTCCTTGCTTCACTCTTGTCTAATGACAAGTGCGTTACGGTGCGATGCAGCGAGCAAGTGAAGAAGCGGTGTCGGTGGCTGCTGTCCTTCTCGTCAGAGCACCTTTCGGCGTTGCCAGGCTCCCCAGCGGACCCCTTCCTGGGCACCCCAGTCGATGCCAACATCCTGGGTGCGATCCTTTGGATACCCTGTTCTGAACATTTGTTGAGTGTCCAACGAAAAGAGGAGTGTCTTCTTAGTCATTATGTCTCTGAGATGTGCGATTTGTCAACATTGCTGATACAATTCATGAGATGGTATCCACGGAAGGACTTGTTGCTATTCCTGTACCTGTTGATGGCAAGATCAAATTTTGCCCTGAAAGAATGTGCGCATTGGCTATGGCATGTGCATCCTCTTGGATTAGTGGATTATTAAGGACCAACTGAGATGTCACAACGGCGTCAAAAGCTTTTGTTTGCGCCGCAGGGTGGGCACTGGCAATGACCACGTCGAGGGCTTTCCGAGTGCGGGGCCCGCAGCACCCGGCCGCGCTGCTGCCGCTCATCGACATGAGCAACCACAGCTTCGCACCCAACTGCGAGGTTCGCCAAGTGCACGTTACACCCCATGATCCATGAGTGGTTCTTGTTGCATGCAGAGTTCTGGCTTCATCCAGCCATTCAAGTAGCCAATCGTTGGCCAGCCGTTTTTATGTGCACACTGTAGATCAGGGGTGTTTGGAATCGACAGAAGCTTTCACACGGTGACTCACCCCACACCACTGGCAGCCTGCTCGTGTGTCACAAGGCCTTCAATGAGCAACAGAACTTTATGAGCGTTGCGATGTGCTTGCTGGGGGCAGTGTATGATTGGCTGGTTGTGAAGGGAGATGTTTGTGTTGTGGCCGGGCAGGTGAAGCCTGGGCCGGGGGGCTCTGTGGAGATGGTGGCGAGCAGGGACATCCGCGCAGAGGAGGATCTGCTGCTCAGCTATGGGAAGCTGGACAACACCTTCCTCCTACTCGACTATGGTGCCGCACAAAGGACTCCAGAGAGCTTGGAGAAAACTGCCTACCACATGCGCCCACTTGAGAGAGACTTGCGAATCTGGTTGAGGATTAGGTGCAAAGCAAGCGCATCTTGCGTAATGCAATGGGGTTGATATGAAGTGGGGGCTTGGATGCGCAGGCTTCATGGTGCCAGGCAACCCCCATGACACAGTGCTCATCCGCTACGACCCCATCATGTTTGAGGTCAGGCCTCCTACACACGGATCACACTTCCACCAGAGCACACTTCACACACAGAACACATTGTATAATGTAATTTACGCAACTCAGCTCATCCTGAGGTCCTTTTCACTGTTGGGCCCCTGCATAGTATTCCCTTGTGCAAAATATAGTAGCCAACTCCTTGACAAACCTTGTGTGAGGTTCAGAGTACAGTATACTGTACACTCCATTACTCAATGGAGATCCTGAACACGAAGAATGACGAAAACATACCAAACGGTGTGTGCAGGCAGGACATCTGTTGGCGCAAGGACGGGGAGCGCCGGCTGACAATGCGCCCGACCTGGGATCCGCCACTTTCCAGCAGCAGCTCCTCACAGAGATGAACCTTCTGGGCCCCAAGGTGGGCGCCATAATTTGCATTTCTATTGCTTTGTCCAAACTGCTCATCCCTCCTTTTCCATGCTGCACTCTTCTCCATCTAAACTTGTTGGCACGAGGGCATTACAGTCAAATTTAAACTGACTGCCCTCTGCAGGATAGTTGAGCTTAATTCTTCCCGGCTGTGAAAATTGGCCGAGGTTGCAACGATAGATTGCTTTGTTCTGTATTGTAATCTTCCAAGATTGTGCACCATGACAAAGAAAGCCCTGCGCGCATCGAGAGCGGCGGTGTATGACACGCACGGAATATGACACGTTCAGGCTGATCTGGAGCTGGCGTTTGGGCGGAGCCTGCAGCAGTGCAGTCCGCGGCTGCTGGCGGTGGCGCGCCTGTTCACGGCTGCCAGCGCTGCCGAAGTGCGCGGCCGATCCGCCGATGACCTGGGTGCCTGGGATCAGCCCCTCTCCCTCATCAACGAGGTGCGGCTTCCTTTCCATATTCAGCATGCAGGGGACGTTTGCGGAATACAATGTCAGGCCCAGACTTGTGACCGGAGATCGCCTTGATGGACATCGGGGCTTCATGCATATCGGGGATTGACGCGATTCATTCTGTTTTGGGGCGATGTCTGCGACTGCTTCTGTGCTGTCCTCCGTGCATAGGCCCCACGCTCTTGCTGCCATAATGACAAGCATCACATGCGCAAGGATGTGTCAATTTTCAATTTTCGGCGCGCAGCTTGCGCAGCTTGCGATCAAAACTTGTTGATTTGTGTGCGTGTGGCAACTGGGGCGTAAGTCTTCCACAGCACATCCAGATATCAGAGCCCAGGTGAAGACTTAACGGTGCCTGTGTGGCCACAGGTGAAGGCGCTGCGGATGGTGGCTGGAGTGGCGGCAATGCTGCTGACGAGGTTCCCCACGACTCTGGAGCAGGACCGCCGCGCGCTGGAGGGGGGACCGGCGGTGGCAGCAGAGGGGGGACTGCCAGAGGGGGGACCCCATCAGCTGGCGCCGGATGTGCGCACGGCGGTGCAGCTGCGCGCAGAGAAGAAGGCCGTGCTCAGCGAGGTGCTGCAGGACATTGGGCACCGCATCAGGGTGAGCTATGCATGCATGCAAGTCGGAGTTACTGGCAGAAGTTCTTCTTCTTCCAGTAAAGTCCCCTGCCTGGGCTGTGACTTTGCAACTGCGGGCTGTTGTGCAGATGGATCAGTGCCATCAGAGGACAATGTGAGGTTGAGCCACATGAAGTGGTCGACGATATCCAATTTCCTTTGTCTGCTCTACTTTTTGGGGGCAGTGGCTGGGTGGTAGCAACGCTGTCCGAATGCAATAGGCCACACATGACACTTTGTGCCTTAATAGGCTCAAGAGAATTCTCATCACATCAATTCTCTTGATGGAAACAAGGCTTTTTTGTTGTGTGATGCAGGGACTGGCGTCACAGACGGTGCCACAAGGCGCAGCCGAGGCGTACAGGGAATCTGTGAGCCAGGCGAGTGGCGGGCAGAAGAGGAAGTTCTCGACTTCCAGCAGAAAAGCAAAGATGCGGAATGGCAAAGGATTTGGGTAGCTTGAAACAGCTGAAACTGCTTGTGAAAATAAAAATTGAGCGGTCCGTGTCTGGTGAAATGGGAGAATATAGAAGTGATCAGCAGCTGTCAGAATTGAGGTACCGGGTAATCAAAATTGATCTATAGTCCGGACAGAGAGGATCCTCGATGGATCCAAGGACAGTCCACACATGGAGTTTGTAACTTACAGATGAAATAACATAAGGAGGCATTCATCACATCCTGTACCATGCAGTTCTCACCCGCAACAGATCAAAGTCTCTTTCTTGACCATTTGTGTCCTTCGAGTCCGAACAAAACCAATATTTCCCAGCTATTCTGACATGCATCTCAACAAGAAAATGTGTCGCAAGGGGGAATCCCATATCAACAACAGAGGCACTTGCGCAAGCATGCTTGCTCTGCTTGTGCACCTAAACCTCCTGTTTCTGGCTCCGAAGGTGTTCCCATAAATTTCAGAGAGGGCAATTTTCAGTACACTGTTCTTCAAATTACTCATCGCCAACCATCAAATGGCTTGAAATCATTGTCCTCTAGCATGACATGTCCCAGAAGATCCTGCTGATCGGGCAGCTGACTCAATTGCAGTCCAATCGCAGGCCAATGCCTTGCTCTACGCTGCCTGCCTGCTCACACCCACCTGCCCCCACTGGAGGACATGCGCCTGCCGGCACCAACCGAGCTCTTGCTGCTCTGGCTGCCAATGCTGGCCATACTGCGGCGGCTGCTGCTGTCACTCAGTGCCGGCTTGCTCGACGCAACCTGCTGCAAATCACACACGATTTATTTTTCGCCTTTGTCCTCATGCTACCACACTGACACTGAAGCATGGCTGCGCCTGAAGCACGGCAGACAGGACACAACCTTGAAAGAACATGGCTATGCCTGGAGGCCGTGCAGACGTGCAGCAACCTTGAAAAACGCTCGACTTAGCAAGCTTCTGTGTAAGGTACAGAAATGCAAGATTCAGCTCGCAGCGCACCCGGCTCAGGGGCAGGCTGCGCTTGCCGCTGAGGGCCTCCTGCGCGGCTGTTGAGGCCGGCTGCGCGGCTGCCGCAGATGCCGTGCGCATTAGGGGTGGCCGGCCGGACGCACCCGGCACGCCGTAATCCCTCGCCGACATCGGCCTGACCACAAAGTAAGGCGTATTTAGTATCCTTCAACAGGCCAGCAATGATGCACCGCACCCCATAGCACGGACAGCAGCACAGCATCGTGGTAGTATGAAGGGTCGAGCATGCAATACGGACTCGTGGGAGTTGATACAAGAATCTGGCCCCAGCTTGTGGGGTCGAACTTTTTACAGAGCACCTCCAAGAAGGGATAGAATTTTGTGGCAGCCTTTGCCTGCAGCTTGTCTGCAGATCCACCTTGCCTTCCAGAAGGAACAGTGACTGATAATGGTAATGAGAGCAGTTCCAATGTGTTGAATGAATTGTTACCTGGGGATTCCCGAGGAGGGCTCGCGTCGGGGAGTGGTGGAGCCGCGGTGAGTCATGGACCCGCGCATCGGCGCCGCTTCGCCGCTGGCTGCCGGCCGCAAATTCGACAGCGCGGGCATCGCCGCCTTGAGCCGCGGATTCGCGGGCGACAGGCTCGGGATGCGCGAGTGCACCTGCTCACATGCATGCCTTCTTTATATCCCAGCTCTCATGGCATCCTCAGCTTAATCGTGGGTGGAAGCAGTGATGTGCCCTGTATTCCTACATCATGTTGTGGGCTTCGGGGCTTGCTGCTTCGGCAATTGAAACCATGTTATTTGAGGCCTATTGATATGAGGTTTGTGAGGAGCCAGGCAGGTCTGTCGAAGAGCAATGATTTGCCAATCAGGTTCCAGTGCCTTCAGCCTAAGGGCGGAGAGAACAGGGCCTTAATTCCAGGCGGACGAGGAAGGACATGTGAAGAGTTGTAAACCACATCCTATGGGCGACTGCAGCATGTAAATGAATTGCATGGTGTAAGCATCTTGTAGTCAGAGGGTGAGGGGCTTTGAGATTATGGAATGAAGTAGTGCCGTGCCCCATTTCACAACACCCTGTTGTCAACGTCATGTCAGGATGAAATGTTTCTAATTCATCCCAATCATATGGATCTAAAACTGACCGCAATTGGACGTCATGGAGTGGGCACCTTGGGGTCGGAGGGTGAGGGGCTGGCGGAGGGCGAGCGCAGCCGAGAGAAGTCGAGTGAGAGGCTGGCGGCCGGCGTCCTGCCCTGGCTCGGCAGTGGTGGCGTGCCAGTGCTCCCAAACGGCGACGGCCCCGCCGCGGCCGCTGCCTGGCTCTGCGCTTCCATTGCCGCCTGCCGCACGCACATACACTGATTCAATTCTTAGCCCATGTGATTTCAGGCGACTTGGTGATTTCAGCTGCACATGCAGGGGCAATAAATCACTCGCCCACATGATATCTTCATGTCATGTAAGACTTATTAGTTTCAACTGGATCCCAGGGTCCACAGGTGTCGATCTCTCTGTGTGAAGGTACTCTCTCACTAAGTTCACCGTATGGTCCCAATCTGCCAGGGCTTTGTGTTTGCGAGAGTTTGTCTCTCTGGGCGGCATGGCTGGGAAGGCGCTTGTCGGAAAGCTCCTGTCAACTGCCTGGACACATGGAATTGTCTGATTACCCAAGGCCAGAGAATTCCACAAACGTCATGAAGGGTGGATGAGAGAGGGTTCACCCTGAGCTGCGCGAGCTCGCGTTCGGTGTTTTCGCGGGCGGCGCGCTCGGCCGCCAGCTCCTGCTGCAGCGCCTGTGCCTCCTCCGCAGCATTCCTTGCATCCTCTGCAAACCGCTCCACCTGTGCACCAAACACTTGCTCTAATCGTTTTACTATCACAAACTCGACATAAGGGCATTGCACAGGAAATCACAAGCATCTGCCAGGCAGCGGGTGGTGTCATAAAAGTAGCCAAGGCTGCAAGCTGCATAGTACCCATGATGATCGCTCAAATGTGGGATTTTTCAGGTGGGTGGATGGGCAAGTCAACTGTTAGCAAGACAGCGGTGTTCCCTACCCTCCCATATGCAGCAAGGCAAGTGTCAAAATGTCACGGGTGGGTGGGGCGCGTGAGGTGAGGGGTGAGTCAGCGGTGAGTCACCTCGCGGGTGGCGCGCTCGGCCTCGCGTTCCTGGCGGCGGGCGGCCTCCTTGGCCTCAAAGATGGCGCCCGACTCCACGTTTTTCTTGGCAGCCCCCAGGCTTATCTCGCTCACGCGGGACCCGAATCCCAGCGTGCTTACGCTCTCCCCGTAGCTTGATTCCTGCATGTGTGCATGCATCCTCGTGTCAACTCTATATTTTTTTCACTCTGAAAGAATACACCAGATCAAGAAGAAATGTCGCTGGAACAATCTCATGCACTCTCCAAGCAGAATATTGACTCAGTCTTTATTGCCCTTGTTGCACTGATGTGTGCTTCTGGATATTTCTGTAATGCTTTATCTTGGGGCTGCAAATGTCCACGTCATACATTTGAGTCAAGGTTGCATGCGCTGATGTTGGCTTTTCTAGCCTCCAAATTGAGCGCCCGGCACTGCAAATGGCCTATGTTTTCGTTTTAAGTGGGTGCGTGCCTCGGGCGCGATGTGGATGAACATCATGGCCTTGGCCTGGCCGCAGAGGGAGTCCTGCAGCAGCTGCGTCAGCTTGGAGTTGCGGAAGGGCACGTGCTTCGCGTCGCGCGCTGCCAGAGCCGCCATCACATCTCCCAATGCACTCAGGCTGCGGTTGATGTGCTTCGCCTCCTCCAGCCGCTCCCCTGTCGCCTCGCTCTTGCCCACCCGCTCGCTGCCTGCGCCATGTATTGCCCACCCATTGCTCACAAGCGAGCTCCGCAGAGTGTCTTCGAACTCGTCCACAGCAGGAGTGACAGCACCGTTCGAGTTGCCCTTCTGAGTGCAGTAAGTACAGCTGCCCATTCTCTGCATGAGCTCTGACAGGGGCGAATTGAAAGTTGCAGTAGAAATGTTGCAGTCAACAGGCTTTTGACGTGGTGGGCCAGGGTGCCAAACAAGACAAGTTCTCGCTCAATCTTGGTGGGGTTGGACGAGATTCTGCTGAGGCAGGGGACAGATAAACAGGGAGCGCGCACCGGCAAGGTCGATGAGGTGGAGGCAGCCGTGGGAGCGCTGGCCGGTGACGTGGGAGACGCCGTCCACGATGACGGTGAGCACGGAGTGGGAGCGGCTGCTGCGCTCATTCATCTTGGTCTCGGCCACCGCCCGGTTGCGCGCGCCGATCTCCATCACCTCCAACACTTCTTCTCGACTCCCCACATCCACCTGCGGGCACCGCAGCCACCGATGAGCCCTCTGTGTTATTGTCCTTATTAATGCGACACCCTGTTCCTTCAAATAGGCAAGGTGCATGTTCAGACAAGCTGCAGGTAAAGTCCACCTTGGGGCACAAGCAAGCCAACTTGTCATTCCAAGCCCATCAAAGGAAAAGTAGTTCGCCTGCAAGCCGAGGATATGTTTCAAATTCTAGCCGCGCAGGGGGATTCATGTGAACCTGAAGGGAAAACTCCTTCTGCCCTTAGGGAATGAGATGGGCCCGGTCTGGAGCCCTCGCCATCGCAAAGAGTTGGCGACGCGTGCTTTCCCAAGCCACAGGAATTGAACTGTCGCAGCAGCCATGCATATCTGCAGGCCATGCCGGTGGGGGACATCATACAAGTCTCGAGGCTAGCAAGCCAAGTAATGGCAGCATTGTGGTCTGGTCATAGGAGGAAGAGAGGTTCTGCGCGGGGTGAGTGGAGGGGCGCACCTGGATGGCGTCTGGGACGTTGAGGCCGGAGCGCTCGGTGTTGCGGATGTCCAGGCGCTTGCCGGAGCGGCTGGTGTCCAGCAGGTCGCGCAGCTGCTCGTTGTATATCTCCAGCAGCTGCACGCGCACGCTGTACTCCGCCTGAACAGTACATTGCACACAACAGCCTCAGTCGTTATTCTGCTTGCACTGATCCTTGATCTCAGCGACTTCCTCCTGCGTACCAACTCCTTGCTCATGCTGTGCCACCTCAGGACCGAAGGCAGAAGGCCCTGCTCATGTGCTTAGTGGACATCTCCGTTGCTCGCGCACTTGAGCAGCACGGCGATCAGACATGCCATGTCTTGACTTCCAGAGAAGATTGTGGCAGTGCTCACTGTCGGAGCATTCCCGCATGCACAAGAAGGTGGCTCAAAGACTGGATCTCTGTCTCCATGGTGATGTTATTCAATAGGATATATGTGGTGCAGTATGTGGGCAGAGAGGGTGTAATGAGGGCAGATGTGGGAACTGTCACCTCGCCGCGGCGCTGCTCGTTGATGGAGAAGAGGTCGTCGAGGGCGCGGAAGTTGATGCCGCTGCCGTCGCAGCCCTCAACATCACTGCCCGCCATCGTGTGCGTCTTGCCGCTGCCCGTCTGACCGTACGCGAATATGCACACGTTGTAGCCTGCGCCGAATCGGACTCAAATTATAAGTACATTTCGTATATCACCTTGGTGAGTTCTGTGAAAGGCCATGCCTTGGACATCGCTCTGGGTGCTTCATACATGCATCACTGTATTTCGATGCATGAGTGGGGTGGTGCATTTTTTTGTATTGACTATCAAGATAAGTCCAAGCTGAACCCCATTATGTTGTCTATTACCGTGCTTAAAAAGTCTCCATCATGTCGCCTATGAAAGTCTCTGTGCATGGGGGGGTCTTTGGTGGTTAAAAAAAAGGGGAGCACCGTCAAGGACAGAGCGAATGAGGGCCTTGGTGTCCTCGTAGACCTCCTCCTGCGTGCTGTCGCAGCCGAAGACCTTGTCGAATTTGTACAGCTTGCGCGGGCCGCCCCGCGGATTGTACACCGCCAGCTCACCCTCCTCGCCGACCTCGCTGCAACCTGTTGGCAGGATACACTCCCCCGGCACTGTCACCGCAAGTTCTGTTCTCACTGAACCAAATGTGGCAGGGTGTCCTATATCTGGTGTCCCCTATATCTGGTGTCTTGGATTTGAACTATCTGAGCATCATCAAGAAACAACTTTGACACTGAGTAGACAGACCGCCTCACAGGCTACCATTGCAACTTGTCCATAGCCAAGTGAGCGGCCAGTGACTTTTGCAAAGAGAGACACTTCAGAAAGGCACGGAGCTAGATCGAAGCTGTGCATGCATGGTTGTGTCAAACGGCGCATCCTCAGCCTATTCTGGCAAATGTTCACTAAAACGATGGCATGACCTAGCCAGGCGTGTCTTCGCATCCCTGGCTTCCCTATCAGGTGCTCTCATGTCTGGCAGGTCATGCTGGCACCTTAGGATCCAGTGGATCTCAAAGAAGTAAAAAAGGGTGGGTGAGGGGCCTGCCTGGGGAGGGGTCGCCGGTGGCGCCGGGCGGACGCACACGGCAGAAGACACGGATGTTGCCCTTGAGGTCCTGCACCTCGTTGTAGAGGCGGTAGTTCTCCTCCACCGTCGCCCGGTACTTCTCCTCTATCGCTGTCAGGTGATCCACCTGCACTTTTCCACGCAGATCCCTCAAACAGCAGACCCCTGTCTCTGGCCCCTCTGCAAATTGGCTATTCTCTGGCTTTGAGTGAACAGATGACCTCTAGTTGCGATTCTGCTGGAACATTAGGACCACTTCGATCTGCCATAAAGCTGGCTATAACCCTTTCAATTGCATGGCTTCCAAACAATACTGGCAGGCACTTTGTGGAACCTAGGAGGCATGCATCACTTTGACTTGCATGCAGCTCTCATCGGCCGAGTCAGCATGCAAACCTTTCTGCCTGCATGCACGACTTGCACTGGGCGAATGGTTCCTTGGGCACCAAATGCGGCAGGCCGAGCATCGCCATATGGCAGACCCTCAGAATTCACATCCAAATGAAGAAATCGAGCGAGAATAAGGGCTGTGGCGCGTGCCTGCCCCTTCATGTCCTGCCACTGGGCGCGCATGGAGTCGCATTCGGCCTCGCGCTGCTGTAGGGCGGCCCACTGCTGCTCCTGCTCCTCGCGCAACCGCTGCTCCTGCGCCTCCAGGTGCGCCTCCCACTCCGCCTCCCGCGCCCTCATCGCCTCCAGCTCAGCCCGCTCCTCGTCCCCCATGCCTGCTTGTGCGCCATTAAATTCTGCCATCATCAAGACAGTCCCAATAGGCAAGAAATGACTGCCTGACTGCCCCCCCCTGACTGCCTCCACGCAGCTCCTCATTGATTTTTGTGATGATTTCAATGTAGGCAGGAAAACGGTGCTGTCTACTGGCCTCATGCACTCGGTCATTGACAGCTCCCTCAAGCTTCCGAGCCCATCACCAGGAGATTCTGTTGGCGCCTGCCTGCCCAATAATGTGTCAGCAATCCTGGCAGAGCGCATGCTCCTGGCGCATTCAACTGCAACGCATGCTTTGAGAGCACATGGAGCAGATCTGCAAGAGCTTGGATACTTAGAACGAGAATGTCAAACATCAATTATGCGCAAGGGGTGCGCACCCGGGTGCGGCTCTGGCGCGGGCAGCATGCGCGAGGTGTCGGCCAGGGCGGCCTCCGCGCCTTGGAGCCGTGACAGCAGCTCTGCCGCCTGAGCCTGCGCCTCCTTCACCTCGTGCTCCTTCTTCAGCAGCCGCTTCTCATACTCCTGCGCAACGACAAAGCCCCACAGTCAGACCCAGTCCATCAAACAATATATCTGCTAGGGGCCTCCCCGCAAGGTTGCTTTGCAAGGCCCTTGAGCATGTTTATGTGTCTCCTCTGTGAGGGGATATACTCTCTTCAACCAAGAGTTGTATGTGCTGCTGGCCCATGTCCTTCTTCCATTTGGAACTGTTCATGAGTGGCCCCATATAGAGAGGAACGATGATATGCTTGCACTAAAACACTAGAGTTGTGCAAGTCACCTGAGTTAGGCTGCTGAGAAGGGTCTCCAGGACGGGCCCCACGGCTTCCAGAGCAGTGTCTGGCGACCCGAGATTCCCCAGGCTGCCGCCAAACCTGCACAAACCGCCCCATGCAGCCTTTCATTTTTTTTGACCCAGAAACAGGACACCTGAATCCATATTCCTGCAAGGGTGCCGCAAGGGAAGAGCTGGAAAGGCCTGCTGGCCACAGTTAGATGCTGCCATGCAGGTGTCATCGCATCTCTGCTTTTCCTTCCCATCAGATAATGTCTTGTTTAGCTCGTCAAGCTGGCACTCAAGGGTCCGGTGGAGTGGGGGCACTCTTGCTGGCAAGGTGCCTGGGTGTGACCTGGAGGGCGCGACGTGCTGGGGCGTGCTCAGGCCGTCGCACATGCGCTCGCGCAGCATGGAGGTGCACTGCTGCATGAGCTTGGTCACGCCATTTGCCTTCGCCACCCCCTGCACCTGCGGCTTGGCCGCCCCGCTCCCCGGGCCGCCCCCAAAGTAATGCTGCGCACACAGCCGCACGATGCCTCAGCCCTGAAATTGTCAGTCTGTCAGTCTTGACTGTTCGCTTGCTGTTGCGCAGACAGCCTTGTCTCTTTTAGGATGTGCGCCGCATGATCACGGCAAACCCCCGAGCTCCTCCTCAAGACAGCCTTTGCGCCACAATGCCAATGCAAAAATGCTGCACAACACGGCAGTTAAATGACAGGAAGAAAACAAGCCTTTGACGACCAATGAATACGGCAAGGCTGGTTGCGGCACCTGTTGCACTGCCTGGTAGTTGAATTCGGGGGTTGCTGCACCGGGCGTGGACTGTCGGCCGCTCAGCTTGAACGGCTGGTGCCCGCTGACGTCCGGCGTGCTCTGCCGCGGCGACAGGATGAACGGCCGCCTCGGATTCTTCGCATTGTCGTCCATCTCGGTCTCGTAGATGCGCCGCAGCGTCAGCAGACACTCCACGACACGAGGCCTGCATGCGGACGCCTCAGTCATGCGCTCAGCTCTGCATGACTCCCAGGAAGGGAACTTGTAAATAAGCGATCTATCCAAATACAGAGTAAATGCCTGGTACTAATGATTCGAATCCCTTCGCCTCCAGAATGCCGCTAGGCTTGAGAAACAGCATGCATGCAAGCCAGGTAAAAAACACTCCCTTGCTGTACATGCAGGTTGAGGAAGGATCAGGCAAGGGTGCAAGGGGCTTGCCTGTCCTCCAGGCCGGTGCTCTCAATGTCTGAGGAGGAGAAAATTGCTGAGGTTGGAAACTCCAGCTTCTGCAGGGTGTCGATGAAATTGACCACATTCTCCTTGGACCTTATGACCTCGTCCGTGGTGCTCTTGGTGTCATGCAGCTCATAGATCTGCAGCGCACCACGAGCAGGTTCATTTCGTACAGCAGGTCAACAGTTACCCAAATTAAATAGCGTGGAAGGCCCATCAGGAGGGCCATACTTGAGAGAATGGGCCCTGGGAACCACCTTTGGAAAGATGCCTGGCCTGAGGATGTTGAGTATTTTACACAGGAGAACGCCATCGCGCAGAGCACCCCTCAGCGCGGTGTCTGAGGACGTGGGCAAGGCCACCCCTGTCAAGGATTCCACCCATTCAGCTGCTGCTCGCCTTCTTGCTGCAGCCTGCGCAGCCTTGCTCTGACTGCTGGACGCTACGGCATATGGTAGTGTTGATGTCCGTCTTTGTATCAACGCTTCTCGCGCAAGCTGCTGAGCTCGCTGTTTCTGAGTGGGGCTCTTGACTTCTGCATGCCCTTCCTCTGCGTATCTGGGAGACTCGACTCCAAAAGCTGGTGGCGTATTCTCCTTCTGCGGTAATACAATAATATCACATTCAGGCTTGCTTCAATTCTCAGAATTATCATGTCGGAAGCAGGACTGGGACTAATCTTTAAACTTGCCGTGAATGGACTCAGTCTCCCTTGTGATTTCCTGGGGCTGCTGCCCGCTCCATTTGAGGTACGAGATGGCATGTCAAGCCATTCTGTCGAGCAATCAAGCTGGGGTAGAATGTCAAGTTGAAAGTTGTTGGACATGGTCACATCTAGCTATATACTTCTGATTTTGAAGAGAGTCATTAGCAGATTTTCGACATCACAAAGACTTCCGCAACAATTTGTAGCATTCCGCTAGTCTTTCACAAGCAGAACGACAATGCATGCGAGGAAGGTTTGGGTTCGTCGAAGGGACATTACAAAATTCAAGAGTGAGGCTTTCCAGGAACGCCACAGGAGACAGCTTCCAATCTGCATCAGAACGCAATGCAGGGCAGATGGCAGTGTGCTGCACAATTTGTGCATCCCTTACAAGATTGCTTCACGCACCATTACAATGAGCTTTCAACTTTGCAGCTGGAGGTCCTGGTGTACTAAAGATAATAGTCATCCCATGCAATTTGTCAAAAACCGCACAACCTGAACGGCAGGAACTTCTTGAAGTATATCAAATACTTCTTTCAAAAACCATGGATCCAGGTGCATGCATGTAAGGATCATGATAATATATAGGCGCTTGTCCCAGCACCGCTATTTCAGCTCAGACAAAATCATCTATGACACCGCACAGGGCCCCGAGGCCCTGGAATTCAGAAAATCTTTTAGACAAGTACATCATTGTACAAGCACTGCTGGCAGGTCTGGCCTGTTACGCCGAGATTCTAGAGACGCTCATCTGCTAACACCAGCATATTTGAAGTTAGATCACATCTGAGCGGCCTTCACCACAGACAAAAGGCTGGCCCATGGGCCTCTTTTTCAGGGCCTCGATTTTAGAACGAATGAGCGGCCACTCATCTCTTCGAGCGCTGCTGGCTGTGGTACGGCCTGCCATGCCTGCCCCTGTTGTACCTGATGTGGTTGGTCTGGCCCCTTACCCCCATGGTCATGCCTCGGCCGGCTGCCACGGGCTTGGGCTGCTCAGCGTTCCCTGGCAACGCTCCGGGCGCCATCCCCACTGCACACAGCGAGCCACATCATCAGAATTTCTGCCAGAGCTTCTTGTCATACCGTTTCATCCTAATGCACCAAACAAGCCAGCCCTCAAACTTTCATACTGAGCTTTATGCAAGACTTGGTACTTCCACTTTTCACTCCTGACCGACAACCATGTAGCAAGGGGCACAACCATATTAAAATTCTCCCAAGAAAATTGACGGCATAGACATGGTCTTTGCGCAAAATCATTTCCTACCCGACCTCTTCCCAGCCAATTTCTTCCATAGGTGGCTATTGGCCAAAGAGTCCAACAGCCACGTTCTCTAGGCCAACCTTGCAGCGGATGCCCAAGACGACCAGTGCAAGGTCTCAACGGCCGGGGAAGGCAGAGGGCAGCACCTTTGCCGTTGCCGTACTGCAGGAGGTATTTGTAACGGTCGGGCATGTTGCGCAGCTCCTTGAACTCCTTCCTTTTGCCGGTGCGCAGGGACTTCATGATGTCGGTGCAATTGATCATGTTGGCGTCCACCAGTTTGCCCACCTCACCATCGTACTGCCGTGTGTGGGCCAGGTGCAGCGCCTCCCGCTGCCCGTTCAACTGCGCGTGAGCCCGGAAAAGCTTTCAGTCAAACTTCACAATATTGCCGATCCTGCCTGTGTTGTGCTGTGACTGGCCTGATGGAAAGGAGGCCCAACCCACATCGCCACTTTTAGCGCCTCCCACGGCCCGTTCAGCTGCGAGCAAGCCCGGGCAAGAACACAATTACCACGGGCAAGCTCACAGTTACTTCTTCAGATTCCTGAGCATATTCACTCCATGTCTCGAATGGAAAGCAGACAAAGGGCGACCAATTTTCTCTGCAATATGAATGCTACCCTCGTGCGATGTTTGCGCATGGGTTACAAGACGACTGCCATCAAATCTGAAGGCTGCTGGCAAAGTCGGGAACCACGACAGTGTGCCTCTGTTTTGCACAATTTTCAAGAGACACGCCAGAGACCTCAGAGACCCAATCTATGATCTCTTGAGGTATGACGGTGTCCCTTGTTACGTCAAAAGGACTTCAGAGGCAGAGCGAGGTGTTCGGTAAGCACAACAAGCAGCGCACCACAGCCTGCAGATCCAGGCGCTCCTCGGTGCCGCGCTCGAGCAGGTTGCGCAGGCGCTGCGCGTACCACTCCTCCAGCGAGCGCGGCCGCTCGATCTTTACTAGCAGCGGCGCGCCGGCCGGGGCGGCCGGCCCGTTGCCGCGGTCGTCGCGCTTGAACACCGTGAACAGCGCCGAGTCGTACATCGCCTGCCAGCACTCGCGGGGCAGCCCTGCGCACAGCAGAGCCCGTAGTTAGTCAAGTGCATTTATTGTCCCGCAGACCTGTCATGACCTGCACGCACGCATGCATGCATGCATGCATGGCTGAGGTGATGAAGGTTGAGGCTGAGGGGTCAGGGGATGAGGGGGCCCAGTCGTGCTCACATGGCCTGATGAAAATAATTGAGCTGTCATGACAATACTGTACGCGATGATGACATCAGTCAAAGGACAATGCAACGTTATTCACAGCAGGGGGTGATCGAAGCTTTATTGGGGGGAACACTCATTGAAATCTCCTCAATGACTCGTATGGAGCATGCATTGTGACTGCTCTCATGCAAAGGCTGAAGGTGCAAGGGGTTGAAAGCGCACCCATGTCGAGCATGTGTGACTCCAGCGGGCGGGGGGAGCCGGCCATGATGTAAACCATCTCGTCCAAGTCCCCCTTCAGCAGCTCCACCTGTGCACGAATAAAGATGCAATTTCTGCCACTTGCTGTTTCGGATGCTGCTTCACAGGCAGCAATCCATGGAGAGGCGCGTCACAGCTACACTTTTGTTTTGTGGACTCCACCCAAGCCCAGAGACGTGCGAATCACCCTCTCGAGCACCCGCAGCAGACGCAGGCAAGCACGTAAAGAGCATAGAAGCAGGGCAAGGTTGCAAATAGTTTGGCAGCACCCTGCTCGTGCGATGAGGACTACACAGACCCCGGTGATGCATGTCAGGTCTTGTTCCTCTGGCGGACACAAAGAGAGGCAAGGCACCTCCCCCCAATGCAAAGCAGGGTAAGCTTCAACAACACTCAAATCTCGAAACTCAAGTGACTGAACGAGACCCCATAGACCAAGCCAGGACTGTCCTTGCATGTCATATACTAGCCTACCCTACTTACAGGTCATCTGAGGCCTTAAAGTTCAGGGGAATACAAAGCAGGGCAGGAGCGGGGGGGCACCTGGTAGGGGTCCTGCAGGCGGATGAGGGCGACCCCCCGGGTCTTGCCGGTGACCGGATCGCGGGGGACCTTCACGTCGCGCGCCCCCCACTGCTCAAACGCGCTGCGGATTATCTGCGAGTCCGCCAGCACTGGGGCGCCGATGCCCTTCACAAACAGCCATGGCGTCTTGAGCGGCGGCGGCGGCGGAACCTGATCCTCGGCCGACACCTGATCCCCTTCCGCCTTTCGCAGGACACGTGGAAAGATGTGTCAGGCAGTGCGCTCACACCTGGATTACGAAGGTTATTGAGTGGATTGGCAGGATGCACTTAGCGTGCCTCCTGCAGGAGGAGGAACGCCCTCCTTCAGCCTCAGCCTTGTCTTTCATGCGGCCCCAGTGTTCGGATATAAATGGCTGCCGCTGCCTTGATGCAGGACAAGCACAGATCATGAGCAAAACAAAAGCAATGCTGGAATGGCATGTCATATACAAGCAGATATCTGCTGCAGCCAATGTTATGGGGATTTTTTTATCCGCAGACTCTGCAGTGATTGTGACAGTAATCATTAGTACCGACCGACACGCCACACCTGCTGCTTAGTAGGTCCTGCGTGGGTTTGTAAGTGCAGGTGCTGGGAAAAAAGGCGCAGATACAAAGCTGTCGAGCCAGGTGACGGCATCACCGAGGCATGGATGTAAACTACCCCAAATAGATGTGATGCCCTATCAGCCCGCCGTTCGGGCGATGATCGACTCTAAGGTGGTGGCTTTTCATGCAATGCCAACTCACCTTCTGGTACATCCGCATGACCTCTGCCAGCTTGGCGGCGTGCTGCTCCCGGTGCATGCGCTTGCATGCGCGCGTGGCATTCTGCAGCCGCCGCCACTCCAGCGCCGGCTGGTACTCTATGCTGTTCGGCTGCGCAAAATGCGGCGCCACATAGATCTGCGCAAACAGCCCGAGCACTCAGACTCATTCCCTCTCGGCATATTACCTTCTCAGAAGCAACAAGCACAGGTCCTCTTTGAAGACCTTCCTTGACCGCAATCAGTAACAACTGGCAGGACGCCAAGCTGCTTAGCTGCATGGTGATGTGAGCGGCCATGTGCTGTGGTGCTGATCAGCCCAAAAAACAAAATGTGAGACAGCGATTAGATTCTGGGGTGCCAAAGGGCCCTTGTTAAAGGCAGAAGTATGGGAGGTGCCAGTGTGTCTCACCCCCTGGACGAAGCCATAGCCGATGTGCTTGTCGAAGTCATCCTCGGTCTTCCTGGGGTAGTGCGCCAGCAGCGGCCTGGGGAGGGGGATGGAGGGAGTCCTCAGGTACAGGTTCTGCATCCTGCGCTCACAGGGCAACAACTCAGCGTGCATGCAATGTGGTCTGTGGTGCTCCCGGGCCACAGGTGTCTTGTGTGCCACCGGCACTGCATATACACTTCAAGGCAGCCCTTCTCCCTACTTTGCGCTCGCACTGCCTTGCATGTCTTGCATCTCTCTTCTCTTAATTTGGCACCACCACATTAGACTGCACTCATTGCTGCAACTCCATCTTGCTTGCTTGGATCTGCGCATGTCATCCTGAGGAGTCCAAGGATAAGCAGTAGTAAAACAGGTTCATGCAGGTAAGCTGGATGTCAACGAGATGCATACGTTGGGAGGTATTCTGCAGCATCCTGCGCGCTTGGGAAGATGACAGCTGCCCATCCGGCATGGCAGGGGTGGCCGTCCACCATCTCCATTGCAATCTCCACCCTCTGCAAACCACAGCCACTCCCTTCTTAAACACCTTGGCAGCTTCCAATGCCGGCCGTGGACAGCAGGTGATGTGCACAAGTGCTATGCATCATTTGAGAACCAATGGACATGGAAGTGCGGCGCCCATTTGTGTCTTGCTCTTCATGAGTCTTGCTCTTCTCGCTGCCCATCTTGCCTTCATACTGGAGCAGTCGATACTGACACGACTCGCATGCCTGAAATCATCGCTCGCGGCGGCACCCCACCCAACTAGGTAGGGGCATGCACATGGAACTTGGAGATGTCCACAGCAGTGTGCACAGGGTGCAGTATGGGGCCGTGTGACAGGGGTCGTAGGTGCGTACAGAGAAGTCTGCCACAAAGGGTCTGAGGGCGGCCTCGAGCTCCTTGTTGGACCTCCACACTTGACCAATGCCGTCCAGGCAGATGATGTTGCTGGGCCGCGCAGAGCCGGGCCTGGCGCCAGATGCCAGCCTCTTGATGGGCGGGAGACTTCGCACTTCCTCAGGCGTATGTTCCCTGCAGAAAGCGCGCCGCTATTTCAGCTCAGTGACATCGTCTGCAAATTGGCAATCTTTTCAATGGACTCTGCTAAGCTTAGCAGTCCATTAAAGACAAGACTCGTTACATCTGAGCCTGGTTCTGGAAGGAGTCTACTCCTCCTAGCAGGTCCAATTGAGCAAAACTGATAACTCTATATCTCCCTACACTCCTCGGCCTTCATTTGAGCTGGGGAGCCCTTCGGCAGCAGGGACAAGAGAGCGGATAAGAGACTCCAGTCTAGTAACTGGGGAGCTATCTATGTTTCAAAGCAGCCAGACATAACGCGCGGGGTGATAAGTCGCACCTTTCAGGGGATCTGCTGCGCCTCTTGCGGCCGGAGGTCTTTGCTCTGCGGGCCAGCTGCTCGTGCAGCATGTGGGGAGGCAAGTCCTCCACCATCTGCACATCGCCTGCAGCAGTCATGACCCACCACTTCAGATTGCGGCTCCTCCCCATATTTTCATTGAACATATCACAGGGGACCACCGCTGGACATCGATGCTCTGTCATGAGAGATAGGGAGGAAACAGATTCCAGATGAGTTCTGATGACATGCAATGATCAAGGAGAGTCACACCAGCAGGGTCGCTCCGAGGCCAGCCAGGCTCCTGCTGGCTCTGCGCAATTGCAGGCTGTGGCATGGGCACAGCGCCCTCACCACGATTCGTCCTCAGTCGGGGGTCAGAGGGCAGCCGCCATGCCGGCTGGAACGGCGACGCGGCATGAGACGGGCCCGCTGATGTCATCGGCGCTGAGGTGGCCGGGGGGCCCGCACCAGGCATGGCATCAATGCCCAGAGAACGGGAGCTCAGCCGCTGCTCCAGACTGGCCTGCCTGTGCCCCAGCAGCATCTTCTTGCCGCCGATCTCCGTCACCTTCTGCTTTTCCGCCCCCCTCGGTGTGTCTGGCAGGGCCTCCTCCTCGCCCCGCGCCTGCGCAGCCCTGCTGGCCGCCCTCTTTGCGTACGCGTCAAGACCCGGTGTGTCGGGATCTGCGGGCTGTTTCACGGCCTTGCCGGCCCCCTTTTTTGCGTGTGTGTCAAGACCCGGCGTGTCGGGGTCTGCAAGCTGCTTAACGGCCGGCCTGACAGCCGCCTTTGCAGCGTTGGCCTGCCGTTGCTGCCGCTGCTGTTGCTCCTGCTGCTGCCTCTGTTGCTGGCGCTGCTGCGTCGGGCGAGAGGGGCCCGCCTGGTCTGCAGCCGCGCCTGCCTTCTCTTTCTGGGCGGCTAACCGTATGTCATTCAGTTGGTCCTTGTGAGTGCTCCTGAATTTGCGGAGGGAGTCGATGTCGCGATGCGGCAGCAGCGTCTGCATGCCATCACAATGAAGCTCAGTAAGGCTGCTGTGGCAAGCTTGCAAGGTAGTTGTACAGAGCATACACAGCACTTGTCGGTCTTCAAGCCATTGATGAGCGCTCCTCAAAATGCTTGAGGTGCAGGACCAAAGACATGCATTAGGCTCTATTTTTTTGGACACCACTTTTGCCAGAGACGGAGTATGAGCCTGTAATATCTACCGGCGGGAATGTGGTTTTGGAAGCAATGAAGGTGTGACTCACCATAGCCAAATGTTTTCTGACATTCACAACGGTATCGTTGTCGTAGGCCACACACTTGGCTTCTATGCTATATAGCATCTCAGTTTCCTCCTCACTCCATGATGCCCCCTTCACAGGGTCCAGTGGCTTCCAGCCCTCCGCCTCAATCACCTGGTAGAAGACAACAGTGCTTCAAAATTCCACCCTCCTGCTTCAAGGAACCCCTCTGTCATGCCATCCTGTGCAGGTGCGCTTAGTCTGTTATGGCACTCTGTACAAATACACATTGTCTGAAGATGCGTTGGAAGTAGTCAAAGGTCACACCTTCATGGCCTCCACAAGATGAGGATTCTCGGCTTCCTGCCCTCTCTTTGGCTGCTTCCCAGCGGGGTCCTTCTTTACCACCTTCTTTTGCAGGCCTTGAGGAGCACCTGCCCCTGCCTTTGCCGCTGGTGCCCCAGCCTTTGCCACAGCCTCCTGCCAGACACAATCAGACATCAGAAAGTCCTGCTTCATGCCCACCGACCAGAAAGAGATCACACAAGTCTCTCTGCGAGCTAGATTGAAAAAAAGGATGGAAAGCAAACACACTTCCCAGCCAAGATGACGGCATGATTACAAGGGCAATTGAGAGCCACTTTTTTGGCCTTAGCAGCGCCTGTGGCGGCAATTGTTGGCCGTCCAGGCTTTGCCGGCGGCCGCTTAGGCCACGCCCCGGCTGCTGCCCCCTCCTTTGGCGTCGCCGGTGCTGCTTTTCCCGCCTCTGGAATTACTGCCTCTGCCCCTATTGCAGTGGCCTCTCCCAGCGGATCCAACTCAGCCGCTGCTGCTGCTGCCGCACCGCTTCCCTTCCTCAGCAGAGCCGCCTTGTCCCCCTTGGCCTCCTTGTCAGCTGCCCAGGTGGCCTCCTTCACCTTTGCATCTCCCCTCTCACTCCCCTGCTGGCCTGCACCCTCCTGATCTGCGCCCACCTTCAGCTTCACTGTAGGGTTGGGCTTCTCAGGGGCCTGCCGCCCGCTCGGCCCTGCAGGCTGGCTCGGCCCTGCCTCTGAGGCAGCGCCGGCGGCCGCAGCAGCGCCATCGTCTGAGGTGGCCTCGCTGCCGAATGCTGACAGCTGTGCCGCCCTCTTCTTGGCCCTCTGCTGCTCCAGCTCACGCTGTTTCTGCTCAAAGATGTCCTGCACCATGCTCGCATTCCTTCGTGACAGGGACTAGCTGACACTGCAATTCCTCTACTCAGAGAAGGACAGGAGGTGGAGAAGTGAAGGAAACTGATGGGGGTGTGCCGCAATGTTCACCTTGGAGACTCTGGTGTCCAGCTGTGGAACAGGTGGCGAGGGGCGCGGCGCTGTCCGCTCATCAGCAGCCCCATCAAAGCTTTTCATGTGCATCTTGTTCCATATCCGATCCTTGTTGTGCCACTTCCTCCTTGTCCTGCCATTTATGCAGGATGCCCTTGGTATGGCTTCATCTTTTCAACATTTTCCACTCAATCAAAGTGCCCATGCTTCTTTCGCCAGCATCATTTGTTTTTGTTGCTGCCTCAAATGCTCATTGGGTGAAGTCACTCGGAGCATATTTCCATGGCAGGCTGAAGGTCTATGTGGGGCACACCTGAGCCGCTTCTGCTGATCCTCGGGTTTATTTGACTGATCATAGGGGATTGTGACAAGGTCTCCATTAGAGGGAAAGAACACTACAAGCTCTGTGTCCCGGGTGATGTGCACATAGCCCTCCCACCATCCATCATCATACCAGCAGTCAACCGGCTCCCCTGTTGCATAAATAAGAACATCCCTCATTGAGTTTTCCCAGGCCAGTGTCCTGTCGGGGTCTTTACCCTGTGCACACAAGAAATTGACAACCACATCTTGGTACGTACCGCAGATGCGCTCCTGCAGCGGTTTGGTCCTGCTGTCATCATTTCCATAGATGGGACGGAGACGTGTCAGAGACACTGTGTCTGTGTCCTTGTCGCCGTCATCAGTGATGAGCTGCAGGGGTGAATGGTGGTCAGGAATCACACAGTGGAGAAGGCGGTTCGAAACCCAGTGCGCAAGTACCTCTTCGCAACCAATTGTTACACTCTTAACGAAACTTTGTCCCCAACACATCATTCACTAGTGGCTTACCTCGTCATACTCCACTGTGCATCTATGCTTGTCTATCTGCGTGATGGTGGCTGTATACCAGGCACCCGCCCATCCCTGGTCGTCTGGGTCTTGCTGGACCTGTTTTCCCAAGAGTCACGCAGGGATGTCTAGCGTTACTCTGCTGTTCAGCTGCATGTGCTGTGCAGCCTTGGATTACTCATCAGACGTGCAATTGGGAATCGAGACATTGATCTTACCTCCACCCTGTCTCCGACCTTGGGAGGCATGGCCCAAGTGCAATCCACTGCTTGCTTCGCTGCAAGTCAAGTCACACGCAATGTGTGATCCTCCGAGGTGATCAGCACCCAAGGCCTGCCACGAATGAAGTTACGGGACAATTTGCTTGTGTGTTGGGCCCCAGACAATGAATTTTTCTACCCCACATAGACTCATGCCAGTTACATCAAAATCAACCTGGGCACTGCTGGCCCTGCAATTCTGACATAAGCAGAGATTAGAGCCTCTAAAACTATATTTAGTGGATAATGATTCGGTTTTGCTCATCGACGAGGCTGTGTTTCCGTGAGATGGCCATCCCAAGAAGCCAGGGGTCGTTATGTTGGTGTTCCTTTCACGTGCTGGCGACATAGCATCACGTGCGCTTCCCATCGCTCCTTTCTCTCTTTCCCTTCTGCATCATCCTGTATGTCACGCTTTCAGTGCATTTTTGTTGAATTCAAGTGGATGCCAGGCCCAGCACCAGGTGTTCCTGCGGTTCATTCTGGGGCATACTTAGAGCGCCGTTGTAGACCGTAGCTGCGCTTCAACACTTTGCTTGACTCCCAATTTGCAAGCGCATTTATTGACCAATTGACTTGTTGTGTAACCCTTCTGATTTGCGAGAGGAAGGCGAGCCTCATGATGCGGGCCTCAAGTTGTATCACCCTCCTGGTGTTGGGGTGCTGTGCACTGATGGCTCCAGCCCAGGGAGCAAAAGAGGTCACGAGGTTGCAAATAGGGGTCAAGGTGATTATGGCGGAACAACTCTGATGATACATGCTAAGTGATTTGAAACAGATATCGAGGGGATGTTCAAAGTCTTGCTGTGATCGGACACCTCCTGATCAAAGTCATCACCCTCGTCAATACATCAAGTGTCCTTTGTAATGGAGGGTCTGACCGTTGGTGCAAATTCTGCGCAGCACAAACCCGCGACATGCCTTAAGAAGGCGACTGCTGGGGACTCGGTGTCCGTCCACTACACGGCAAGTTCCTTTGTTTCCCAATGGGATGCCACAGATCTCTGAAGTGAAGAAGGATGATGAAAATCACGTAAAGCTGGTTTTCTAATGACTTGATATACGATCTGGTATGCAGGGTTCTCTGACTGATGGCTCAGTCTTTGACTCCAGCGTGGAGAGGGGAACTCCCTTTGAATTCAAGCTTGGCGCCGGACAGGTGGGTCCCTTAGCTTGGAGGCACTTCTATTAAGGTATCTGAGCTTTTCTTCTGCCTAATCTTGTATTCTGCGGGGTCTGAAGAATCAAAAGTGTTTTTGGCACAGGTGATCAAGGGCTGGGACCAGGGGATTGCAGGCATGTGGTGAGTGGCCCCGCAAAAGTGCTGCTGCGTGGTTTCCCGCCTCTCTTTGCGCATCACATTCTTTCACTCATGAAGATGATGCTTGACTGAGATCACATTTGTTGCAGCATTGGTGAGAAGCGTCGCTTGAAGATCCCAGCAAGCCTGGGTTATGGCGAGCATGGATCACCACCAAAGATTCCAGGTGCGCGCCCTGCTGCCAAGTGGAGCAAACCTGGCTTTGTGACCTAGTACAGGAACAATTGGCAGACTTGCCGGGGTCATCCTCTCACAGAGTGTGGCTGTTGCTGTAGGAGGAGCAACACTCATCTTTGAGACAGAGCTGATGGGCATCAACGGAGAGACTGCTTGAATGGACCTTTGTCGTTCGGCATAGAAGGGCTAAACCAAAGGCATTTGAAATGAATGTGGTTCTGGCACACTGCCACTGGCTGCCACTTTGCTGGTGTCCCATGCTGCAATGCACATTTCATGTACCGGGTAGATCAGCTGGTACAGGATGCTGCATGTCCATACATGCTCAATGATGAGAAACAATCTGATACTATCGGCTATATAGCTAGCTAAGAGCGGCTGCTGCAAGTTGTGTAAGTGAGCAGGCGCCCGAGGTCCTGCCCTGTGCGGAATCTAGATATCTCGATGATCATGATTCGCACTGGAGCATGGCATGATCGTGAGTAAGCATGATGGCAACTTGCCGTTAACAAGGCTTCAGAATATTTCACAATTGCAGCTTCAACCTTGAACGAAGATCTTCTAGAAATCAAGCCAAGAAATTATAATCTGCATGTGCTCATATGACCGGTCACCGGTAGTACCACGCGTGCCTGCCCATGATCTGCACATGATCTCAGTGACTGCCCCCATCCTTGCCTGCTGACAGCCGCAGCATCCCAACAAATCCACAGATTGGTCCACTCACATATCACAAAAAATGCCTGTTCAGCTGCGCCTTCTGCTTGCATGCCTTCTCTCCTGGCAATGCCACATCCTGCTGGGCCTGCTGCAGCTGCTTTGCATGCTGCGCAATGTGCTTTAGTATGTGATGATCGTAGACAGCAGAACATGGCAAGTGTCTGTGACTCCAAGCAGGAAATTACAAGTCTTTTACATCTCTCTGATACTCTCATTGTGGTGATTTTGGTCGATTGGTACAATTTTCCAAGTTGGGTGCATGACTCGGGTAGAAACTTTGCTCTTGGCTTAGGCGAGCCTGATATGGTGAATGGTACAGTGATTCCGGTTGGAAGCTTCGGGTGCTTGACAGTGGATTATTGGAAACGGAGTGTCACGAACGTGCTGTGGGCATTCTTGACACATGCTCATGCTGACCACCTGCATGGCCTTAGTGAAACTTGGACAGGTACGAGACAAGTGCAAGGGGAACTACAATCTACAACGATGTGATTATCGACCTGTTCGCTCCTGACTTTTGTTGGCACAGGGGCCCCGCTCTATTGTTCATCAGCCACAAGGGAACTTCTTCTAGTGCGTTGGCCTGACTTCAGAGCTCCTCTCATATCCCTCGAACTGGACGAGACAGTCATTCTGCGTGCTGCCACACCATATGGCCATGCCACTGTCCAAGTCACCCCTCTGAACGCGAACCACTGCCTGGTGTGAACCAATGCTCTGTGTGCGTGATGTCTTGTGATAAGATGTGAGAGCTTGCATGGTGACTGGAACCTTTTTATCAATCATTTCACATGTACATTAAGATGTGCAGATGAACGGGACATTGAACATTCTTCGTGCTGGTGTTGGACAGGGCGCTGTCATGTTCCTTTTTGAAGGGCCATTCGGGCGTGTCCTGCATTGTGGGGACTTCCGATGGGAGCAGGAGTACCAGAAGGAGAACTTGCACCCCATTCTGACGAGTGCCCCTCTAGATGTCCTTTACCTGGACAACACCTATGCACATCCAAGGTGCGCACTGCTCGATGATGCCTTTAGTTAGTTTCCTTACCAGCATCAGAAGAACAAGGCGAAGACCGCCAGAAGTTAAGAGCAAGCTGCCCTCTGATTCTTGCCTGTTTCATTGTGACAGGTATGACTTCCCACCGAGGCTGCAGGCTTGCAGCGAAGTCATCAGACTTGTCAAGTCTCACCCGTTTCATCGCATCATTGTCGGAGTGGACAATCTCGGCAAAGGTGATCAGCTGCCATCAAACTGCCACGATGCAAATGGCGTTCAAGCTGATTTCAACATGTCATATGCCGCATTTCAATCAATCATGCATGTTATGGGGACATTGCAGAGGAGCTGTTGGCAGCAGTGGCAGCGGCTGCAGGGGAGAGAGTATTCTTGCCGGCTGGCCGCTTTGCGGCCGTCACTCTGCTGGGCTTGCCTGCCCAGCAGCTCTTCACATCTGACAACACCTCGGCCCGCATTATCGCCATGTCACGGCATCAGGCACGGCGCTTCAATCTACACAAGGTCTTTTGGAAACATTCCACCCTCCTCTTTGTATTTCTGACTTTTTTGTCCTGTGGCGTAGGTGACGATTCAGTATGTTGCCAAGCTTAATCGAGAGTGCCCTACCATTGCCATACTACCATCAGGTGGGAGACACTATTTTTGCTCCCTTCACTTGTAAGACTACACAGCATGCATAGAGACAATTGCCTTGCAAGCTGCCAGGAAGAGACTTGCACCTCACATGTGAGGGCATGTGTGCAGGATACTGCACCTACGCGCCCGCTTTGACGGCGCCCACTGCACCCATGACAACAGAAAGACAAATTCTCAATGAGGGCGGAAATTCAGGGGCATGCTCTAGCAGCCAAGCTCAGACAAGAGGAGGATGGGGCCCCGTCACTGCCCAAGAGATTGAAGCCGCCTCGAAGCTCATCTTCAAGGTGCAACAGAGACATCTTCGATCCTTCCTGTCTTGTGACAGCTTCGCCGACTGAGCCATGCATTTGCTTTGAATTGGGCGCCTTTCTGTTCTAATGGAGGATTGAGGGAAATAAATCAGGATGCTGTGCCCAGGTCCCTTACAGCCTGCACAGCAGCTATGCAGAGCTGAGATCGTTTGTTGCTGCGCTGCGGCCGAGGCAGCTCATACCCACAGTCAGCGGAGCAGTAAATCCAGACCTGCCCATAGACACCTGCGCACTCTTTGCAGATTTGCTGGCACCGGATAGCAGCCAAGAAACACAGCTACTTCTCAGACAGAGGTGAGCTCCTTCACCAGATGCACCATGTTGGGCATCAGGAAGCTTGAAATTTCTAGATTCGCAGCCATGCCCTTCAATTGTTGAACAAGTTCACCAATGTGGTAGGTTGTAAGTAGTGGTGTGTGTTTGTGTGCCCTCAGTGTGCTGGCGCCTTTGGCCCCGGCTTTGGCTGCAGTGAGCGAAGCGGGGCATGAGACTGCCAGCAGTGCTGCTGACGCGCTGCCCTGCACTGTCAGAATATGCTCGAGCACAGATCGTGAGAGACAGCTGCCACTGCTCGTCACCACGTCAGACCTCAAAAGGAAAGGCAGCCGACCCAGCAGCTGGCGGGTGTGTTTTTGATGTTATGTTATCATTTTATGCATTTCCTCCCTTTTCAAAAGGCAAGTTACAAGGTGAATTTTTGATATACTCTCGCATTTATTGCAGTCTATGCAGAAGGTGAGCATGGGACACAGCATGCTGATGCTGAGTGTGCAATGCAGGCTTTGCTTGCACTCGCAAAGAGAAGGATGGAAGAAGGCAATCCCGGAGGATAGCATCCCGACTGCATGCAGAGCTCGTGTGAGGCATATAATGTGCAGACAATTTATAGCGCATTAGGTTCATGTTGGCATCGTGCAATACAGAAGAGATGACAGTACTTCATTCACCCATAAATACAGTATAACAAGTTGCCACCACAACATGTGTAGACATTGAGAACTGGCACATCATCAAGATTACATTAGCAAGCATCGCACTGCTCATGACGTAAGGCAGATCTTGCTTCCTCAAGGACATGCAGTAATTATATACGCCAGAGTAGCTTGGAGTAAAAATGAATGTACAATGAGTACTCCACCAGTCATGTACCAACATAGAGACACGCCAAGCCCATGGCAAAGCATCCAAATGTAACTCACAGCCATGGCAAACAAGCCAGTTTGATTTTTGCAGGCAGTGCTGTCTTGTCACATATGCAGTGTAATAAGGTGCTCGAGCACAATTGTGACTTCTACAATACAGTAATTGAAGCAGAGGCCCAATACTATATATCATGATCGCTGTGTACCACTTCCTCAGTGGGCGCCAAAACTGAGCGGGCAGATGCTGAAGCCTAGGCTCTGAACCACAAGGTCACGCGACACGACGCTGTATGTCAGGGGTTGGAGCGCAGGCAGCCCTGGAAGGCTGACTGTCACTGTGCCAGTGAAGCCTGCTGGATGCAGCACCTGCGCAGCACATAAACATGTGCATTCACACTTTATCTGAATTCATTGAACGTTGTCCCTGCCAGAGCCACGGTGCGGCTGCAGGCAAGCTGCAGGTAAGGACTGCCACACATCCTACCCCTTGATGGAGTTGCCAGATCCAAGCAAGACCCGATCAACGTGGGCATAGTATTCTGTTACTTACACCGGCCCCTGCTACCCGGGACATTCACAATTGCCTGCCTCTGAGATTGTATGCACCTGTTCCCCGACTGGGGTGACAAGCTGGCTGGCTGTATCTGAGAAATGCTCTGCTTTAATGAAAACAACGTCCTCGGGTGCTCAGTATTGGCAGTGCTCCCACCTCAATCATGTATGTGGCTGGCTCGTCTGGGAAGGGCTGCACGTCCGACACAGCAATGCTGGCGCCAGTGTCTGAAGTTGCTGACACATCAGACGTGGTGAGAGTGCCCGCAAACGGGCCCAGGGACGCAACAATCACCGCTGTAGGCTGATTTGTGGCCGCCAGCGCTCCAGTGGTCCCTGCTTCAGGAATGCCGGTGCGAGTCTTATGAAAGTGTAGTGCATCCTGGATCCCCCCATGCATCAAAACACAGGGCACCTCTGCTTTTGAAAAAATGTGCAACACATCTGGGTGATATATTTTGACCGCCTACTGTGACTAATATCACTGCATTTTTTAGACCTATCCATCACGTTGGGAGCCACCTAAGGCTCCTGACCATCTTCATCTTCATAGACAATGCGACAATGGTTGACGCAGACCTGGAAGCTCCATGGAGGTGGCGTACAAGCCGAGGGGCCTGCTTGCGCCAGATGCAGGGCTGCTAGCAGGCGCAAACCCCGCAGCGGTGCTCCCATTCGGAGCCGGCGTCACAGCCGCGGCTGGGTACTCAGCAGCCAGCACCGCGACTGGCACCTCTGCCGCGGCAGCCTCGGGGCTCTGTGCCGGGCTAGTCTCACCTCCCGCCGATGCAACTGCCGGCTGCGGGGCGTACGGATACGCCGCGGCGCTTGTGGGTGCGTTAGCAGCGGCAGCCGCCGGGGCCGGCACCGGCACGGCCGCTCCAGTGCGAGCAGCTCCGGCAGAGGGGGTCGGGGCAGGGGTGGTCCCGGTCTGCAGCACGTTCCCTTTCGCCACCACCGGCGGCGTGGCCGCAGGGGCGGTGCTAGGAGCGGATGCCGGCGTTTTGGCGGCGGCGGCCGCCGCGCCGGTGACCTTGCTGGCACCAGGGCCCGGCGCGGGGGCGCGGGGGCTGCCGGTGGGGGTTTGGGGGGCGGGCGCGGGGGCCTTGGCGGAGGATGTGGGGATGCCGACTTTTGCGCCGCCGAGGGCCTGGCCGGCGGCTGCAGCGGGCGCGGGCGGCTGGCCACAGGAGGGCTCGGGCGGCACCGGCGCGGGCTGCCCGGTCGCCGGGCTGACCACCTCCGGGCAATGGCAGTTGAAGTCGTCGCGCGAGCAGCCAAAGTCCTGCGCGCTCACACTGTGCCAGTCAGTACTACTGACGTGCCACGAGCAAATCCAACTACTGTGAAAAATCTCACAACCTGCGTTTTCAAACTGTGGTAGCTGCTGGGTGTAGCAATTTATGGGGATCGGGCACCTGGGTGAAGTAGACTTTGTAGCTCGTTGACATGTTGAATGCGGCCCCCGTGCCCACCGAATCAAAGCCGCAGCCCTGCAGCAAGAGCAGAACTTATCAAATGTCTGTGGTGCACTGTAATGTCTGCGGGAATGTCTCATGCGTATCATGCGCATGGAAGCAATTGCGCCAGTCATCAGTGATGCCATAGAGCTCACCATTAGATTGGTCCTGTGCCCAGGAGAGCTGCGTTGCAGTGAAAATAACCACTTTCAGTCCCTTCTTTAGAAACAGCTGTCCATGAACCAAGTCTGAAAAGGTTCCTTAGGCCGTCGATGATTGTGGGCTGACAAGAAGATGGCGGCAGCAGCTCACCACATCCACGCAAGCACTGTCGCGCGCACACTGATATAGCCCGCAGCAATGTTCTCTCCGAGAGGGAATGTGTAAAAATTGGCGTTGGCTGCGCGGTCTTCCAAGCCTGAGCCATCCGAGCCGGTGTGGGAGAAGAAATTGTTCTTGGCCATGTCCAGTGAGTGCTGGTACGCCGCCCTGCATCCCACAGAGATGTCACCCCCACAAACACAGGCGCAGTCTTGGGGTTCACCTGCACAGCATGTTGCAATTTGAGAGGGTGATGTGTGGGTGGAAAGCTGCTTCTCACGATTGCAGCTCCTTGACCGCATCGGTTCCGCTCGCTGCCAGGCCTCCCCTGGGAGGCGAAATGACATCGTTTCGCCAGGAGGAGTAGTTGCACGGGTACTGGCAGGCAAAGGCGTCCGGGTTCTCGCGCACCGAATTAATACACGCCGCGATCTGCCGGATTCCAAGAGTCCTGACTTAGGCCTCCTTTTGTATACTTTTCTGTGTGATTTTTCGTAGTCTCAGAGAGCCAGTCGATAGGCAAGGACACCATGCATAGCCACGATGCCAGTGCAAACGATCGTCGATAAACAATCCCCAACGTGGGATACCTGGTCTTCCAGAGAAGTCCTGTCCACTGAAAATCCACTGGCCGTATATATGGGGGTCGTAGGACAAGCGGTGCTTGGATCGAAGGGAGCCTGTGCCCGAACACCGTTCCCGTTGACACACTCTTCTCCTACATTCTTGATGCAGCCGACATAGCCGGGGACTGTAGTGGGCTCGATAAGAACTGGATCGCAACTATTATCTCCTTGCTCGCATAGCGTTGGGACAACGCCTAAAACAACCTGTCCTTCACAACTTTGTGACGTGAGCAAAAGAATGGTGACTCCGGCGTGCACTGCCGACAGTCCCCTTCTGTACGAAAGGAAGGAAGGCGTCTTATGCGGAGACATGTTGGGCTCTGCATATTCCTCGACTGCCAGTTCCGTTTCTTCCGTTTCGAAAGCTGGTAATTGTGTTGGGGCGTTACATGCTACCATCAGGGTGACTAAGCAGGAAGGATGGTTTCAAGATTGAGACGAATAAGTGCAACAGGAGACACAAGGTAAACATCAAAATACGAAGAGCAGTCGACCCCGACGACGCATGAAGCCTCACCCACACTACAATGCATCAATGCATCCAGAACATCGTGATTCTATCCTGCTCAACAAACACTACGTTGTGATTGCATGCAGAATCCATTGGGCCATGCGCATGTGCATGCACGACATTTTCATACCACCAACAGCAGCATTCAATATTCAAGTTGAGGAGAAAGACATCACAGATACCCGGTCTGCCCATGAACTCAAGCTTGTAGCATGTTGATCAGATACCAGGGACATTGGCAAGTTCAAAAAAATCTTGGTCGTGATCATTCTTAAGTTTTTGTACTGCAATTCAGCTGGTTACATTGATCAGCGGCTAGCAGTTCAACTAGTAATTCAGCGAGTTGCACACTCATTAATGATAGCTATATAGTATATATGGTACAGCTGCAGCCTACACAACCAACGCTTCTTGCCACCTCTACTTCAACATGTTGTATCAGTACGAGTGCCGGAACACAAGCCTGGCCCCAGAACATTTGAATGCCACACAACGTTGTCAACAGTCAAAAAGCAACTGCCAGTGCAGTGCTATTGCTTCCTGCCACGACACACAACATGACAGTGCCCAATGTGGGCTCAATTTCCATTGTAGGCATTCCTGTAATCATGCGTTGTCTTGCCTACTTCACACAAACAGGTGGGGTGCTCCCTCTCAAAAGAAAAGTCCTTCTAGTACAAGTCAAAGTGCGGCACAAGCTCCAAGCCTGGTCAAAGAGTAACACACTTTTGATACAACAGCACCCCTTGGAGCTTAGACACCGTCGAAAGTACAGTAGTAGAAGTGGCCTTCAATGGCCTACAATCTGTGAAGCAAGCGTATCGACTACTACAAAGTTATTGTGGGCGTGCCCGTCTTGCATGCATTCCCATCAGGGATCTGCCTTGCATTCCAGACTCTGGCATTCTGCTGACAGCTCCTCTTCACTGCCAATAGTATGATCAGAGCCTCCCAGAAACACTGGCAGAACCCCATCCACCTCAGCACTCATGCACCCACATCAGGTGCCGCTGAGACACCAGAGCCCTTCTCTATATAGCTGCAAAGGAATGAAATGAGCTGCAAATCTACTTCCTTCGTATTGCGACTGGCTGTCTTCACAGGAAGTCATCAAAGTCGAGGTTGACAATTTCCCGCAGGAAGTCGCGGCCAAAAACGTCCTCAAAGATGAGATCCACATTTTTGTCCAGGCCGTCCTTGGCGCTCGACAGGGCAGTGAGGGATGTGAGCACCGAGCTCTGCAGCTTCTGCCCCATCCTCCTTGTGCTCATAGAGGCCAGCACCTGCCGCAGACACCGACCATCAAATGCCAAGCCCTCATCTCAAGAGCGCATGCTGCCATTTTATGATGTCCTCAAGGGGACTGTCCGCCAGTGGCCTGCAGCACTCAATGACACCACAGCACAGTCCTTCCAACTGATGGTCCTTGGAAGGGTAAACAGGCTAGCATGGTTGCATACGGTCTAGGAAGCTGCAGTGAAAACAGGGGCTTTACCGCTGCAACCGAGATCATCAGGAGTGAGCTGGCTCCAAAGACGCTCAAAGAATGGTTGTCCCAGGCGCCAAACAATCCCTCAGGTGGCACTGAAAACTCAGCCAGCAGGGCGATCACAAACCCCACCTGCATAAGGTCAGGTAGCATCAGTAAGATGAACACAGCACACGCAGACGCACCACAAGCAGTATCATGAAAATTGCAGGAAAGGCGTCACTTCACATCAAAAGAAACTCACCATAGCCGATCGGCCTGCCAGGGTCTCAAATCTTTGCACAGCAGCCTGTAAACAGATTAAAATCCAGTCAACACCTTGTTGTTCAGGTCAACAGATGCTTGAAACGAAAGTGAGTCAGGCAAAGGATCTCACAATAAGAACATCGCAATACATCATGTTTCTTATACATGAACTATGGGCATTCGTCCATCCATACAAGCATCACGGTTGCCCTTGCACATAACCCTTGATCAGAACTTTAGATTGAGCACTCACGTTTATTGATACGGCCTCACTGATGAGGGCAATCACGGATGAGCGTGACCGTTTCCTCGAAGCAGGCAATGCTGCACATTGCCCGCTTTGAGGCTGCATAGTACACCTAATAAGGGACTGGCGCTGACGGGGCAACAGGTGACCCTCTGAGAGGACGCGCGGCCTTGTGGGGAGGGGAGGAAGAGCCACAAGTCTTGGGCTTGAAACCGTGGAACAGCACCTTGAAGCCATCACCATTACCCCAACCTCGTATCTCACCGCACTAGTATTCACCAGGTGAGTTCAGGTGCGCGGGAAGCGGGACGCGTTCGGAAAAGCAGGCACCTTTGGACACAGCAACTCCTAATCCAATCTGCAGTGCCACAGTGCAGAAATGGGCCAGCCGTGAACTTGCCTGAGTTTCTCGTGATGAAGGCACCAGGTTCATAAAGGTTCACGAAAGGAGAGAGTGACGCAGGACGGCCCGTAAGACGTGGCGCGCTCTGCGCCAGCTGGAGCCAAACTGGGCACCTTTTCGAATTCTATTGTCGCGCAAGCCCGAGGATACCAGGACCTTCTTTGATAATGTGCAAAAACCATTCTGAACATCGGCAGTGCTGCACGAAAGCTAAAGATGCGAGCTGTATCATTAATCGTAATAGTCATTAGCTTGTTTGCCGTCGCTTCTGCAAAGACCTGGAAGGATGTGGACACACTGCAAGTTGGTGTGAAGGTGCGACACTGCCTCAATATTTCCTATCATCATGTGAGTGTGTTTTTGTCTGTAGGATCATTGATACCCACCTCTTGAGCATCGTGCCCCCACATCAACATGTCGTTAGATGATCTGCAGCACAAGCCTGAGGAGTGCATGCGAAAATCCAGACCCAGCGATGAAGTGGAGGTCCATTACACAGTACGCCTCCTCCCTCATACCTCTCAAATTTAGTTATTGCTGTTTGCCACTTGCTATGGCAGGCTTTTGCGGCATCTTGATGTCTAAATCTTGATGCTTTTGCGGCATCTGGATATCTTTCATGATAGCTCACGAGACCAGACGGCAATGTACAGGGGTGGCTCACGGATGGAACACAGTTTGGGACATCAATAGGCGGAGAGCCCTTGAAATTTCAGCTAGGGGAGGGCGATGTCATAGAGGGGTGGGAGCAGGGCCTGCTCAACATGTGGTGAGCCCTCTTCATGATCAACAAACATTTAAAATAAAATAAAGCTCAGAGCTGCCTCCTCTGCTCTGCTTGTGGACAAGCAGAAGCCCCAATCGGATGCATGCCTGCGCAGCTTATATTCATCAGTTTATAAAGTAGAGGTTCCTGTGCAGTGTGGGTGAGAAGCGAAGACTGAAAATACCTGCGGCTCTGGGGTATCGGGATATAGGATACAAGGACCTTGGAATCCCAGGTATGGCCTTGTGAGCGGAATAAATTACAATGTCACTATTCCATCAACAGGACAAGGTGGCGAAGGCATTGCTCCAAAATTTGCACTGACTCATCGCATGTATGCAGCGGGCTCAACTCTCTATTTTGACACGGAGCTTGTATCTGTGGAGGAAGGCCCTGAGGTGCTGCATATCAACGGAGACTCCCTAACAGATCTCTCAGAGTTCTGATCATCGGTGATCTCGTTGCATTCTCTTTACTTGATTTGGGACTTTTCAGCGCCGAGCAACACCCAACAATTAGGCATGAAAGCATGCGCATGCTGTCTGTAAGAAAAAGGGAAAATGCCGCAATAAGCACAAGAAAGCAGTCAAGCTTGGGTCTCAAAACAATGCCGCCGTGCTCGATGATCATGTGTTGCTACTCTTGATCAGCTGCTGCATAAAAAAAATTCATGCAACTCTAGACCAGGATATCTGTGCATCTGTTCTTTAGAGAGCAAGTTGCACGCTGCCTGTCACTGCAATGCAGCCTGCTCCAAACCCGCCTCCGCCGCCTGGAGCTTTTCCAGCATGTCATCGCTGTCAGTGTGCTTGGCGGCCAACCAGGGCCCAAATTGACGGCGCAAAAAAAGGATCAGCCCCGACCGCACAGTGGCCAGCCCCGATCCGCCAAACTTGGCAAACAGCTGCTCTGCGGCTGCAGCGCTGGCGCAAGAGCCCAGCAGCTCCTCAAAGAGCGCCCTCCAGAACAGCAGCTGCCGAGCACTCATGGCCTCTGTGAAGTCGACCACCTGCGGCAGAACACATCTGTCACATGCAGGGCTTGACAGGGCCTCAACAGAGATCCTGGGCTGCTCAGACAGCATTTTCTGATGTCTCTGGGCATCCCAGGAAGTTTGGATATGTCTAATAAATATGGCGGTCAGAGCGGCAAGATATTTTGGGAGGACCAGACCCCATCCCAGAACCCAGAGGCATAGGCCCAATCCAGGGACCTTCCCCCTGGGATGTCAAAGCCTGCTCACCTGGTCTAGGATCATTTCCACTATGCATGAGGGCTGTAGGCACTGTCTGAAGCTCTGGTAATTGGCAGGCAATGGTCAAATCCTACCGTGAAACTTTGACAGTGACCGACAGTATGACAAAAAATCAGGAAAAAAATAGGGGGCACAAACAGAAAGTTGGCAACAGTGCGCACATAAGGACGAGGCTTGCCTTTACAACAGTGATGGGTACTGCCTTCGAAGCTATCAGCATGGATAACAGCCGCGCCAAGTTTGCCAGCCGCCGGACATCCCCTTCATCCAGCTGCAAGTCCCACAGAATAAACATCAGCTGGGCTTCGTTTCGCACAAAGTCGCATATCTCTCTGTTGGGACACATCCAATAAAATCGGCTTGACAGCACGCATGTCCACAGGCAATGCAAGGCAGAACAGGCTCAAAGCACCCAGGGGCCAGGGTGACTTTTGCTCGGACTCATCACATGTCTGCATGCAAGCGAGCAGGGGTTGCAGGAGGTGGAGTCATTTGAGCATTTAACACAGCAGATAGATCCCTCCTTAAGGTCATAGACACCGAAAATCAAAGAACCTTCAGAGCACACTTAATATTACAGAAGAGGAGGTAGGCACTCTTAAACGTGCCTGCTTGAAGTGGTCCCAGAGGCAGAACTGGAGGGTGATGCGGTGGCCCTTGACTGCGCGCGTGAGGCTGGCCAGCAGGTGGGTGTAGTAGGGGTTCCAAAGCCGCTCCTGCAGGCAGCACTCCAGCACCACCCGCACCACCTCCCTCTCAGCCTCCCCCTGCAGACACAGCCCACACCAATCCATTTGCTCTGCCAAAGCCATACTTACAAACCCATGATTTTCCATGCTCAAGCTGGAGAGCCCACCAAGGTAGCTGTATCAGGATGCATACCAGCTTGCAACCATACACAAAGTGCTTAGACGCACCCATGAGCGAGGGATAAGAAGTAAGCGTGCCGGCTTCCAAGCTAATTTGTGGCCAGTGTTTCGATAACACTGCAGGGAGATTAAGCCATACATACTGGAGGGTTACAACATCAACATAATAAAATATAGCATCTACTGGACTGAGACTCCACCGGTGGATTCTGACGGATGCCCACTTGTGCTCAAGTCCGGCAAAAATTGACAGAACATCTGGAGACGCTCACACCTTGAGGGGCAAACGCAGGAGGCGCTCGGAGGCGTCGGCGCAGTCCTGGGCGCCCATCACCACGCAGAAGACGGCGCGCCGCGTCTCCGTGTTCATGCGCTGCGCTGCGGCCGCGCGCAGCAGCTCCGCGCCGCCGTCGCCGGCCGCCTCGGCCAGCGCGCTGGCCGCCCCCGGCAGCGGCCCCACTGCGCCCGCCTCCGATGCCAGCGGCAGCCACCACAGCCCCTGGGACCGCCATGATACTTTGTCACGAATTTGATTGCATGGTGATGAAAGATCTATAGGTAGAGGCTGAGAACTAATCATTCTGGGTTGAGTCGAACGGCAAACTGGGAAAATTCGGGCAACAAAGAGAACGAGAGAAGCATGCTAGGTGATTCAGCATGGTCATGTAAAGAACAAAGCCATGCCTGGAGGATGCCATCCCATACTCCTCCAGGATTTTGAAAAGCAATTGCCGATCCAGATATGCTGGATGCCAGGGACAAATGCAGAAAGAGCAGGAGAGGCTGCCGCACCTTCTTCTTGGGCTGCAGGACTTTGGCCCAGGACAGGGTGCGCAGCTGCACCTCCTCCATGCCGCTGGACTTGAGCCACTTGAGCACGCCAGCCGACAGCACGGATGAGACTGACACGGCCGAGCTCTTGTTGCGCTGCTTGTTGTTCTTGATGTCCAGCACCAGGCTCAGCAGCACCTGGCAACACAAGCCACCCGCCCTCAATCGTTGACCATCAGGAGGCACAGTATAGGAGAAATGTGCTGAGGACCCCTGGCAAGTATGCATCATGTTCAGAGCTGCAAAGCGGAGGGTATTTGCCAACGTTGGCCTAGTCAAGCATGAATGGCACACATTCTTTTTTCAAAGTACTATGGTGGCAATAGAGTTCAGGGGGTGCAGTGGGAGAATGGCCCCACCTCTGCTCGGCTGCTGAGCTTACCCTCCCCTGACGCCTTCCCGGCGCGCGCATGCACTGCGGTCACAAAGTCCTGCACACCCACAGCCAAGCACAGCTCAAATTCGCATGCATGAAGCTGCACGCATGCTGCTACTTGCTCACCCCCTACCTTGACATCCAGAGCTGGCAGCCTCGCAGATGCTCTGTGCAAAGAATGGCACAGTTAGCATTGCGGGAATGGCGTTTGCTGCCCCTTGCGCTGCCATGAAGGCGACGCTCCCATTTTAACACCAGCGCACTGAAAAGAATATTCCTTGTTGCAGCCACACTCGGGCACTGCCTAACAAGCCCTGTGCTACAGGAGAAAGAGGTGCCGGCGCAGACCTTCATGGCGGCGGGGTCGTCCGAGCGAAGCTGGTAGCCGACGCTGTTGAGCAGCGCGAAAATGAGCGCCACGTCTTGCTCGCTGAATCTCTGCCGCAGGTGGTCCAGTAGGCTGTACAGTGTGGCGGCCTCCAGCACCCTGCAGCCGTACATGTGCCCCACCACGTGCGCCAGGTTGCTGGCTGCTAGGCTGTCCTCTGCCTGCGCTCATAAAACAAGGAAGGTTTCCATAACATCCACCATACTAAGAGCATAGCACCATGTAGTGAGACTAGGCGGGTTTGTGGTGGCTGCAATCTTGAGTGTCTGCCATGTAGATCATGTCACCCCCATGTGGTGGTGCTAGTGATGGATTCCTTCAAGCTCATGCAGATGGATGCAGAGTGTGGCTCCACTGCCAAGCCGGGCGCTCACACAATAATGGTGCAAAGCGGCAGACAACTCAACACAAAGAAAAGCAAAAAGCCTGGCGCTCACAGAGCAGCCACTGACACCTTGCGCGTGAGAGGGAGGACAAAAATTTGGAGAATGCCAAGATGCAACATGCAAAAGGGCGGCCTTGTGCAGTACACAGGGCTGCTGTGGGGCGCCGGGACTGTGAGAAACAAGGCAAGCGGCTGATAAATGTGCACCTGCACGGCAGCTTCCATGCGCGCGGCGAGCGCGGCCAGGAAATGCGCGGCCACCTCTGCAGCGCGCGCCGTACCTGCCAGCCCGGCCATGAACGCAGCCGTCACCGCTGCAAACCTGTCTGTCGCTCGCGGCCCCTCCGCCACCGCCTGTCACCGCAGAGCACACACACTTGGCCATTTGAGCTTTTCGACCCATGCTATCTTTCATGTTCATTGAAGCTGGTTCCCATCAGGTCCATCCCACTGCTGTGGACTCTATTGGGAAGGACAAGACGACACAAGGACACCTCGGAAAAGTTCAACTAGTGTGGTACGCACATGGGGATTGGGAGGACAATGGCAGTTCAGATTTGAGAATTTGGGAATTTGGGCAGGCCATAACACATTGGTCCACCCCTCCGTCTGCACCCCTTCAGTATTGGGCGTACTAACGAGTGCTGGGCATCGTTTCTTATCATGCCAGGTGTGGTATGATCTTACTTTTATGCAAGGTAGTTGCTGCGTTTGCAGAGGGATGACAAAACGAGCTGTACCTGCAGAAGCTCGTCGGTAAGGGACTGGATGACAGCGCGGCGGCTCTCAGACTGCAGCAGCTCTGCAGCCTGCTCCACGCTGGACTGCAGGTTGGCCTCTGCCAGCCTGTTGAGCAGCCCTTTTACCTGCTTTGTCAGCCGCTCAGAAGACCCTGCATGGGCGGCAGACACGCAATCTCTGAGCCGCTTCTTACGCACAGTCCAGAAGGCAGACACCAGGCTTGCGTAACTTGACCCATTGGCTCACTGAGTGGTGAGGATCAGTGTCGCACCCATGGCATCAGATGTCCTTCCCTGGTTCCTTGCGGCGGGAGGGACATATTTGCCCACAGAAGCCGTCGCCTGTCCACTGGTCCCGGCCTGCTGAGACTCCACCCTCCTCTGCTGGTCTGCATCAGCAATGCCACCTGCAACAAAGTCACCACAGGATCAGTCAAGAGACTGCTCGCAGACAGTCCTTCACACGCCTGCAGAATGAAGCTGATCATCAGATAGCAGGCATAAAGCATAGCTCACCTTCATTATCGCTGTCTGCCTCTGCGTCTGAAGATTCATCTGATTCGCCATGCAGTGAGTCATCCTCACTGTCAGCAGAGCCTTCTTCATCCTCACTTTCCTCCAATTCACTGGAGAGGTCCCCGGCTGCTGCCACATCGCTGTCACTCTCCAACCCCATGCCGCCTCCCTCTGTGCCCTCGTCATCTGAGGCTGATGGGAATTCATCGCTATCTTCTGAATCATCGGGACCTCCCTCCATGCTGTCAGACAACCCCATCAGTGGGTCATCCTCATTCTCTTTCTGCCCAGGGCCATCATCATCCTCTGCAATGACAGAAACAGCATCAAATTGCCTGCTCTCATCAAAATATGCATGTGATTGGTTTGTGAGATTCAAGAGCAGAATCGAGCAGGTGCCCTGAAAGAGCAACACAATTTGCAGCCTGACAAGGCACCTGCGAAGAGGGTGTCCAGCTCGTCTAAGGCCTCATGGAGGGTGGCTTCTGGCGCCTTCCTCTTCTTGCCCTTGATCCCAAGCTTCTTGGCAAGCTGCCTCTGTAGCGCAGCCTCGGCATCAATCGCTGCCAGGTGAGTCCCCTGGACGAGAGCACATCAAGAAGGATCTCTGACTGCTGCATGGTGATTTACATCACCTTGAATCTGGTTAATCAAAGCCCAGTTTTCAATGGCCTGCTCCACAAGAGGCTTGGGCTGTACCTTGTCATTGCCCCTGCCCAGGAGCTCTTCGAACTTTGTCTTCTTGCTGCTCTTTGGCCGTTCAAGAGTTGACGGTGTTACCCTCTTCAATGAGGCCCCTGTTGCCGCTCCCTGGTATGAATTTGCACAGAAAATGCTTCAGACTTACTCACTGCCGGACCACTGCGCCATATGACTGGTTAAGGGGCTGTGATTCTGAGATCGACCTTCTTAGTCTCGATGTGTGAGGGTTCCTGCTCATCCTCTGCCCTCCAGGAGCTCCTTCCTGTTGTGGGAGCTGTTTTGCTCCCTGTCGGCTTAGGAAGTCCTCTGCCCTTGTGCCGGGCAGCTTTGCGTTGTTCCTTGCGCTGGCTGACTTTGAACATGCTCCCCCGCGTCTTGGACCTGGGAGTGACCCCATCCCCCAGATCTAGTTCTTTCGTCAGCTTGAAAGGTAAGGATGGCCTGTTGGACGAGCTCCCTCTGCCCCTCCCTCCTCTCCCCTTCCTGAACATCTTTTTATTCTCAGCTTTGCAATTGATTTATCAGTGTGATCAGCCTCGCTGAAACTACTTCGCCGTCACACACTACTAGACGTGATTTGCTGCGCGGATCCTAGTTCCAGAGGTGCCTTCACCAGACCTGCTTTCCTATAGAACACACGTTATAAAGCAATTGTTTTCAACTACTAACGAAGTAGAGACTGAGATGCTTCTTCTCCTCTGAAGACATTCAGACGGCGTTCTCTGGCCCAGGCAGGAGGAAGCCAATGGAAGCTGCAAGTCATGTGCCATTGTGTTGGATGTGTTGGCTGGCACAGATGCAATTTCTCTCTCTCGGTGATGGTGCAAACATTAAACGATGCTCAGCAGCGATGTAACAAAGAAATGGCACACCTGTCAACATGCATTAAGCACACTATAGTATATTATATATTAATGCAATATTGATAATGTTGTAGAGTGCTCTTCCTTCAAGGAGAGGGACAAGTTGTACAGCCTGTCAACAACCAGATGTCACCAGGAACCATCCTTGCAGCAGTTATATCTCTAAGGGGAGGCATGTGAAGCGGTGTTTGCATCACTACTGCCAAGGGACTTGAACAGATTCCTCAGGAGCATTTAAAGCTGTCTAGTCTTCGATTTGTGGTTTTAATCACATCAATGAACCAAAATTATGGTGTTTGCATTTCAAAGGGACATGTGCATGCATGTGCAGGATGGACGGATGGCGGCCGTGGAGCACGCGGTGGCATTCCTGGCAGACTACACGGATGTTGGCGGCGGCCATTTTCTGGCGCACAGATTTGCGCAGGAGGCGTGGCCGCAGCTGGCGCTGCTGCTGCATCGCGGCCCTAACACCGCGCTCGGATCCGATGATGGCGGCCCGGCACCGGCTGTAGTCCAGCGCACGCGCTCAGCTGTGCTAACCTGCCTGCTCAGGTGTGTGCAGGCCTTTGAATGTGTCTCCCATGCCTCTCAATATCCCTTTTCTCTTACAGCATGTATCACATCTGCTGTTGAGGAAGCAGGTCCTGCCGAGTCCTCTCACTGGTATATGGTCCACGAGTCGGCTCATCCAGAAGATATTCCTAACCTAAAACCTTACACTTGCGACAAGACTCCGGGGAGGACCCAGGCCATGCCTGCAACGCGCCTCTGTCAATGCCATATTTTGCTGTGATGACACCTTTCGCCTGCGCAGGATCGCGTCGTCTTCCAGGAGCACAGCAGTCCTGGCGCATATCGTTGCAAAGGTGGCAGATGGTGTGGCCGTGGATGTGGCAGACACTAAGTCTCTGGCCGAGCGCACAACAGCCTGTCAGCTGCTCCTTGGCCTGGCAAAGCTGGACACCGATACTGTGTGGCTGCTGCTATTCCGCATGCAAGTGAGGGAGTCGACAATTTCATCTGCAAATGCTGGTCATTGCTAATACGCATCCTACTGTTGACATCAAGAGCTGACAATGTGTGTATTGCAGGGTCCTGTGAAGGGTGGCGGACAGATGCCCATTCCCTGCCCCTTAGTCCTGCCTGACATGCGGGACATCTTGCCCATGACACCAAGCTGGGGAGCCAACCCACAGGCGAGGTTGCAGCTACAGAGGCTGTAATGAACCAGGTTGAACAGGGTCATGTTGCCTGGCACCACAGACTTTACAGCAAAATTAGGCGTCTGGTTGAAAAATGGGTTGTACGTGGACTGACTTCATCTGTGAAGAAGCGGGATTCGAAAAGACAGCTGAGTAGTTACATCGTGGTATTCTGAGATGAAACATCCAAATTGTTACAAAGTGTTGCTGATTCCTACATCTGAACTTTGAAACGTTTACAACAATCACGAAGACCAAGATCTTACTTGTTGCAATAATAGAAGCTCTACTGTGTTCTCCAAGCTACATGCATGCAGAATCTATGCGCTGGCATGTGATATTCACATTACATCCGGCATGTGGTGCTTGCACAAAGTTGGCCATTGGGTTACTACACATTTGCTTGCACGCCTGCGCATGGCAATACATTGTTAGTCTCCAAAATAGTTTTCAGGCTACAATGCCCCAACACATCATGCCTACATCTTGTTGTTGCAATCAGTCAGAGTGTTTCACTTGAGAGATGCAAAGGCGCAGAAGGCTACCTTTTGGCGGTCTCAGCATCCTGTTATGGGCATCTGTGATGACATCTCGATTCTTCTTTGAAAGTCTTGCATGCTGCCTGTTTCTTCCTAGAATGGGATAGACACAGCGAGAGGGACTCAGCTTGCGTCCTTGGTCAAGAAGTGCTACCACAAGACCCTCTCCTGATGGTATGCTCTCGTCTTCTTCAAGGAGAACCTGTGAGCAGTAATTCTTTTTGTTATTCACCAATATAATCGTTCGGCTGACTAGAAGTGCCAAGATCCCTGATGTTTGTCGTGAGAAGCATTGTGAACGGCAACCTACCAAGGAAAACGCACTTATAATCTAGACCGTGAATATGCATGTGTTATGTCCGAGGCATGAAAGTCAGAGCACTCAATTCACGCACCTGTCCTTGCATGATCGCTCCTCCGGGACTGACAATTTCCAATGGCACAAAGTGATGGTCCGTGAAAAAGTTGGTGCTATGAGCTTCAGCAAGGAAACAAAATCTGGAAGCCAGCGGATGGTCCACAAACTGCGTGTCCCTCCTGATCCTTACAGTGGTGCTGTCGGCACGGAGAAAAGGGATGCTACAACGGGAAAGAAAGCAGGTCTTACGCTGTGCGCATTGATAAGCTTCCCCGACCCCGAAGCGCACAGCGTAAGACCTGCTTTCTTTCCCGTTGTAGCATCCCTTTTCTCCGTGCCGACAGCACCACTGTAAGGATCAGGAGGGACACGCAATTTGTGGACCATCCGCTGGCTTCCAGATTTTGTTTCCTTGCTGTAGGTCTCCAAGCTCGAATAATACAATAATACAAATCTCCTGCATTTACTATGCAAGATTGCCATCATATTGATTGCAAGTCCTCTTAAAGGTTGACACCTTTCAGCAGCAGGATAGTTTCCTACCGATTTGGGGGCGGACTTCGCAGGAGCTCCTCATCTTGTAGGCCGCCCAAGGCGACTCAACATACCAAAATGTACAGTCTGCTCAGTTTTGTTCAATTTCAGAACTCTCTGCTCTGAGCATGACAAGCATCGTGAAGTCACCATCTTGGACGAATCGAACGGCAGACCGCCGCTAACTCCTTCGGGGGGATGCGGGGGGATTGGGAGGCATGGACGTTATTTGGTACTGCCAGGGGGAGTAACTCTAGGAGAACTCCCCCTGGTATCGTGCAGGATCCCATACTGATGAAAATCTCTGCTGTAGTGTAATCCACTACTTGAGTCTCTTAGATTTCTTCTCGCAAACCCAGGATGTGACATGCAGGGCATGGATACCGGGATACCTGACGCATGAGCATGAGGGTGAATGTAACGTTACACTTATGTAACCGTACCACGTGACCTGGACACTTACGTTATCCTGGATTCTGTTCTTAACTGAACATCTCCAGTGTTATAAAAAACACTACCAATCTATGGAAATAGCTGCACTTCGTATTGCTTAGTAAACGTATAATCTTTATTGTTACAATTGGTTTGCTGTCCTTCTGCAGCACGGCCGGCCCATTGCCTTCGAAAGTCGGAAACTTACTCCGGCAGAGAAGAATTATTCCACTACGGAACAAGAACTCCTTGGAGTTGTTCACGCCCTGGGCACATGGCGCTGTTACTTGGAGGGGGCGGCAGAGTTCAAACGGTTTGTGGTTGTAACAGATCATAAAGCTAACACCTTTCTCCAGACGCAACCCACGCTTTCGCGCCGTCAGACTCGCTGGCAAGAATTCTTGTCACGCTTTCACTTTCAGTGGTCCTTCAGACCCGGAGTGCGTAATGTTGCTGACCCATTGAGCAGGAATCCCATAGATTCTCAGTCGACCTTTCGGCTTGCAGTTGCTCACTTCTCTAGGTCACGCCACTCTCTTTCGGCTCAAAGAGTCACTAGAGCTTCTAAGAAAGCTCAGAGGTCTCAGTATTTGGAGCCTTTGCCTTCAGAATCAGAAGATGAGATGGAGCTTCCTCCAGAACCTTCTGAACCTCCCCTTACTTGGCATCAACGTCTTGTCGCCGGTTATGCTCAAGATCCTTGGTTTGCCGTTGCAGCCAACTTAAAGGATCTGCATCAGGACCTTGGTCTGTGGTACAAGAACAACAGGGTAGTTGTACCCGATGCCGATGGCCTTCACCAGCAGCTTCTTTATGAGTTGCATGATAGCCCATATGGTGGACACTGCGGTGTCGCCAAAACCCTTCACCTTGTGACAAGGATGTATTGGTGGCCTTCTGTTACTAAGCATGTGACGGACTATGTCCGCATGTGTCATACCTGTCAGAAGAATAAGGCTAGCAATTCCAAGTCTTCTGGCTTACTGCAGCCTCTTGAGTTGCCCATAGCTCCTTGGGAGTGTGTCACGATGGATTTTATCACTCAGCTTCCTCTTACGAAGTCTGGTTACGATGCCATCCTTGTATTTGTGGACAAGAAGACCAAGATGGTTCATTTTGCTCCCTTGTATTTGTGGACAAGAAGACCAAGATGGTTCATTTTGCTCCCACAACTACTACTTGCACCGCTCTCGAGACTGCGCGTCTTTTCGTGCACAACATCTGGCGCCTCCACGGAGTCCCGCTTAAGATTGTGACTGATCGCGATTCACGCTTCACTAGTGTTTTTACTAGAGCCCTTTGCGAGATGATTGGTACTCGTCAGGCCATCTCTACTGCTTATCACCCTCAGACTGATGGTGTAACAGACCAGATCCAAATTACAGATATCTCTCATAACATGGGTATCTCCAGT